>ERZ1026975.42-NODE-42-length-86661-cov-8.367261_pt1 | contig 86661 bp, 60 predicted proteins | sample MGYA00519561_ERZ1026975 | MGnify/ENA primary metagenome ERZ1026975 (study PRJEB26926, sample SAMN06164672) | human gut metagenome | biome: ENVO:00009003; feature: ENVO:2100002; material: ENVO:00002003 | host: Homo sapiens | place: USA | collected 2012 ... | reverse complement strand
ATATGCACAACCTTTCATTTGTCATTTTACTAACTTTTTAATTCAACCAACGGGTATTAATTGTCAATCGTTAATTGGATTTTATTGTTGTTTTTTCGGAAAAAAATGTCTATTTTTGCGAGCTATCGGCGCGCTATGTTGCGCCGGGAAGGTGTTGCGACGGACTAACGACCGAAGAAACAACAAGATAACAACAATAATTTTTAACTCAAATGCAAAGCAAAGGTGCTATTAAATTACTGGCGATTCTACTTGCGATTGCCTGTATCTACCAGCTCTCGTTCTCGTTCAAGACGCGGAGCGTAGAGAAGAAGGCGGCGGCGTATGCGGCCGCTTACGACGGGGATGAGCGTTCCGAACGGGAGCAGTACTACCTCGATTCGGTTCAGAATCAGCCCGTCTACAACCTGGGTTTCCGCAAGTTCACCTACAAGGAGATCAAGGAGAAGGAGCTGAACCTCGGCCTGGACCTGAAAGGCGGTATGAACGTCATGCTCGAGATTCAGGTGGAGGACGTCGTGAAGTCGCTGGCCGGCGACAGCAAGAACGATCCCGCCTTCATCGAAGCGATGGCGCAGGCCAAGGAGGGACTCCGCACGGGCAAGGACTTCATCGGCGAGTTCGTCCGCAGCTACCGTACCGCTACGAACGGTGCGCCGCTGGCTGCGATTTTCGTCAGCCCCGACCGTAAGGACATCACGCCCAACAGCACCGACGCCGAGGTCGAGAAGATCCTGCGCAAGGAGACCGACGATGCGATCGACGCGTCGTTCAACATCCTGCGCAGCCGTATCGACCACTTCGGCGTAACGCAGCCTAATATCCAGCGCTTGCCCAACTCGAACCGTATTCTGGTCGAGCTGCCGGGCGTGAAGGAGCCGGAGCGCGTGCGCAAGTTGCTCCAAGGTTCGGCTTCGCTCGAATTCTGGACGACCTACAACGCCGGCGAGATCGTGCCGACGCTGATGCGTGCCGACCAGGTGGTAAAACAATATCTCGCGGACACGAAGCCTGCCGTCGAGGAGACGGTCGCTGTCGCTGAGGCTGCCGATTCGACCGCGGACGGCGGCCTGATCGCCGAAGTGGCTACCGCCGAAACGGAAACGGCGGCCGAGGCCACGGGTTCCTACTACGACCGCGACCAGAACCCGCTGCTGGCGCTGTTGAACCCGCAGTTCGCAGGCGGCGCTGCCGTAGGTGCCGTCATGGCTGCCGATACGGCTGCGGTGAACGACTACCTGGCGCTGCCCGCCGTGAAGGAGATGCTTCCGGCCGACCTGCGTTTCAAGTGGGCGATCAAGGGCGAGACGCAGCAGCCGGTCGACGGCCGTTTCTACCTTTATGCGATCAAGGTCGAGCGTCCCGACGGCCGCGCTCCGCTGGACGGTTCGGTCATCACCGACGCCCGCGAAGCCTATGCGCAGCGCGGTGCCGAGGCCGAGGTCTCGATGTCGATGAACTCCAACGGCATCTCCGAATGGGCGCGTCTGACGGCCGACAACGTGGGCCGTTGCGTAGCCATCGTGCTCGACGGTTACGTCTACTCGGCGCCTGTGGTGCGCCAGAAGATCGAGGGCGGCAATTCGTCGATTTCGGGTAATTTCACCATTCAGGAGGCCAAAGACCTGGCCAACGTGCTCAAATCGGGTAAGGTTCCCGCACCGGCGCACATCATTCAGGATACGGTCGTAGGTCCTTCGCTGGGTCAGGAGTCGATCAACGCCGGTATGGTCTCGTTCGTCATCGCCTTCCTGCTGGTACTGCTCTACATGGGCGCCTTCTACAAGACGGCGGGCTGGATGGCCGACCTCGCACTGCTGTTCAACGTCTTCCTGCTCATGGGCGTGCTCGTTTCGTTCGGCGCCGTGCTGACGCTGCCCGGTATCGCGGGTATTGTCCTCACGATGGGTATGGCCGTCGACTCCAACGTGATCATCTACGAACGCATCAAGGAGGAGCTGCGTGCGGGCAAGGGGCTGTCGCTGGCGATCAAGGACGGTTTTTCGAACGCCTACTCCGCCATCATCGACGGTCAGCTGACGACGATCATCACGGGTATCGTCCTCTTCGTCTTCGGTAACGGCCCCGTACAGGGCTTCGCCACGACGCTGATTATCGGTATCCTCACTTCGCTGTTCAGTTCGATCTTCATCACGCGTCTGCTCATCGAGGCGATCGTGGCGAAGTTCGGCCATATCTCCTTCTCGCGCAAGTGGTCGGAGAACTGGCTCAACAACATCCATTTCGACTTCGTGGGCAAGCGCAAGTATTCCTACGCCATTTCGGGTACGGTCATCGTGCTGTCGTTCATCTCGTTCGCCGTCTTCGGCCTGAACCGCGGCGTGGAGTTCACGGGCGGCCGTTCGTACGTCGTGCTCTTCGACCAGCCGGTTTCGGTGGAGCAGGTGCGTGCATCCGTCGAGGATCAGTTCGCGCAGATCGAAAACGCCGACAACGCCAACGTCAGCCTCGAAATCAAGCAGTACGGCGGCGACGGCGACCAGGTGCGTATCGTGACGCAGTACAAGTACGACGACGCTTCGGACGAGGCGACCGACGAAATCAACCGGCTGCTCTACGACGCCGTGAAGAAGTACTACAAGACGGCCGTCACCTTCGCCGATTTCCGCAATACGCAGCTCAGCCCCTACGGTATCGTTTCGGCCGACAAGATCGGCCCGTCGATCGCCAAGGACATGACCTACAACGCAATTTATGCCGTCTTCTTCTCGCTGATCGCCATCGGACTCTATATCACCCTGCGGTTCAAGAAATGGCAGTGGGCGACGGGCGCCACGCTTTCGCTGGCGCACGACGCGCTGATCGTCATCGGTCTCTTCTCGATGCTGTATGCCGTCATGCCGTTCAACCTGGAGATCAACCAGGCCTTCATCGCTGCGATCCTGACCGTGATCGGTTATTCGATCAACAACACGGTGGTGATCTTCGACCGCATCCGCGAGTACATCGCGCTCTATCCGAAACGGAGCCTGCGCGACAATATCAACAACGCCACCAGCTCGACGATGGCGCGTACCTTCAACTCGTCGGGTACGACGCTCGTCACGCTGCTTGCGATCTTCCTCTTCGGCGGCGAGACCATCCGAGGTTTCATCTTCGCTCTGCTGTGCGGCGTAGCGATCGGTACCTACTCGTCGTGGTTCATCGCCACTCCGCTCTCGTTCGATCTGATGCCCGAGTCGATCAAGAACAAGGGTAAGGAGTAGGGTGCCGACATCCCCGCGGAAGCGGACTTTCGATTGAAAACGGACTGCAACCTATGCAGTCCGTTTTTTGTCGTTATCGAAGGCTGCGTCTCGGAATAATCGAACTTACGCTTGCTTCTGCGCTCGACTTTTCGTATCTTTAACTCCGTTTTAGATATTCCGCTTCGGCAATGCTCAAATAAATTTGCATTGCACTCGGCTTAATCGTATCTTTGGCTTGCGCCTTAGATACTCCCGCTCGGCAATGTTCAAATAAATTTGACATTGCCCTCGCTTATTCGTATCTTTGCCCATAAGTAAGTTCCCGCTCGGCGGGTTCGCTTCGGCAGGAGAGGATATCCCTGATTTCCTTCCCGACGCGCGCTTCGTCCGAGCCAAGATAAAGAGTTATGTTCGATAATCTGAGGCAGTGGTTGCGGAAGTACATCTCGCCGGTTTTCGTCGCGATGCTCGTGGCGTCGTTCGTGTTGTGGTATATCGCCAAGTTGAACTATACCTATACTACCGATAAAACGGTTCAGGTGAATGTCGACGGCGAGGAGTTCGAGGTCGTCTGCGTGATCGAGGGGCTGGGGACGAACCTTTTCAGCCGCATGGTCTACATGCGCAATTCGCTGCGCATTCCGCTCTCGGAACTCGATTACGCCCCTTCGCCCGACGAGGAGGGGTACATCGTCATCGACCCGCAGTCGTTGCAAAATGCCATTTCGGTGCATTACAGCGACGTGAAGGTCGTCGCCGTGCGCAATATCCCGCCCATTAAACTGCCTGTCGAGGAATGATCCGGGTAGGCGTTACGGGGGGGATCGGGAGCGGCAAGTCGACGGTCTGCCGGCTCTTCGCCGAACGGGGCGTGCCGGTCTACGACAGCGACAGCGAGGCCAAGCGCCTGATGGGCGAAGATCCTTCGCTGCGTGCTGCGCTCGTCGAGGCGTTCGGCGACGAGACGTTCCGGGACGGCGTGCTGAACCGTCGCTACCTAGCCGCGACCGTCTTCGGCGACCGGCACGCCCTGGCTCGGCTCGAAGCGTTGGTGCACCCCTGCGTGAAGCGCGATTTCGAGCGGTGGGCCGCCGAACGGACTGCCGAGTCCTACGTGGTGCTCGAATGTGCGATTCTCTACGAGTCGGGCATGGACGCTGCGGTGGATCGCGTGGTGGCCGTCGTCGCGCCGGAGGAGCTGCGGCTCGTGCGTGTGAACGCCCGCGACGGCGCTTCGGCTGCGGAGATTCGCCGCCGCATGGCCGCGCAGCTCTCCGACGACGTGCTGAGCGCACGGGCCGATTATACCATTGTCAATATCAACAGGGAGGATTTGGCCGCCGATGTGGCCGAGTGCGACCGTCGATTCCGTTATGAAGCAGCAGGAAATTAATCTCGATTTTTCACGTCGTCAGGTGATGACCATCGTCAACGTCACTCCCGACTCTTTTTTCGCCGGCAGCCGCACGCCTGACTGGCTCGATGTCGAACGCCGTGTGCGCGAAGCCGTCGAGGCGGGCGCTTCGGTTATCGACGTGGGCGGTTATTCGTCGCGCCCGGGTGCCGACGAGGTGTCGCCCGAGGAGGAGTGGCGGCGCGTCGATCTGGGGGTCGGGGCCGTACGGTCGCTCTCGCCCGATCTGCCGGTATCGATCGATACGTTCCGTTCGAGCGTGGCCGCGCGGGCGATCCATAAATACGGCAAGGTGATCATCAACGATATTTCGGCCGGCGAGCTGGACCCGCTCATCGTCGACGTGGCGGCCGAGCACGACGTGCCCTACGTGGCCATGCACATGAAGGGCGACCCCCGCACGATGCAGTCGATGACCGACTACCGCGACATCGTGGCGGAGGTGGTGGACTATTTCCGCGAACGGACGGCACAGTTGCGCGAGCGGGGGGTTCGTCGCATCGTCGTCGATCCCGGTTTCGGTTTCGCCAAGACGCTCGAACAGAACTACGAACTGCTGCGCGGCTTGCACCGCCTCGCGGAGCTGGGCTATCCCGTGCTGGCGGGCGTGTCGCGCAAGTCGATGATCTACAAGTTGCTCGGTACGACGCCCGCCGAGGCGCTCAACGGTACGACGGCGCTCCACTGGGAGTGCTTGCGGCAGGGGGCCGTGATTCTGCGGGCGCACGATACGCGCGAAGCCGTCGAGGTGGTACGGATGTTCGATCAATTCATGCAGGCATGACGGAGCGCGAGGTGATGATCCGGGCCGAAGGGCTTCGCAAACGCTACGGTGCGTTGGAGGTGTTGCGCGGCGTGTCGCTCGAAGTGGCGCGCGGCGAGGTGGTATCGATCGTCGGCGCCAGCGGCGCGGGCAAGACGACGCTGTTGCAGATCATCGGGTCGCTCACGCGCCCCGACGGCGGGCGCGTCACGCTCGGCGGCGTTGATCCGTTTGCTTTGTCGGACAGGGAGTTGTCGCGTTTCCGCAACCGCCGTGTCGGCTTCGTCTTCCAGTTCCATCACCTGCTGCCCGAGTTCACCGCTTTCGAAAACGTCTGCCTGCCGGGGCTGATCGGCGGGCGCGACCGGCGCGAAGTCGGGGCGCGGGCGGCGGAGCTGCTCGATTTGATGGGGCTCTCGGCACGCCGCGACCACAAACCCGCCGCGTTGTCGGGCGGCGAGCAGCAGCGCGCGGCCATTGCCCGTGCGCTGATCAACTCGCCTTCGGTGCTGCTGGCCGACGAACCTTCGGGCAATCTCGATACGCACAACCGCGAGGAGATCCACCGGCTTTTCTTCGAGCTGCGCGAGCGGCTGGGACAGACCGTCGTCATCGTCACGCACGACGAGAGTCTGGCGGCGCGTGCCGACCGGACGATCACGATGAGCGACGGCCGGATCGTAGGATGACGATGGAACGCGAAGAGTTGCACGATCTGCTCGAACGGCTTTGGGACCGGTACGACCGCGAGGAGTTCATCTCGGCCGACCCGATCGCCGTGCCGCACCGCTTCGCGTCGCGCGACGACCGCGAGATCGCGGGATTCCTCGCGGCGACGATCGCGTGGGGCAGCCGTCCCATGATCGTGCGCAATGGTTTGCGCATGATGCACTTTCTCGACGATGCGCCGCACGATTTCGTCCGCAACGCCTCCGAGCGCGAGTTGGCGAAGCTCTCAGGGTTCGTCCACCGCACTTTCAACGGCGGCGATCTCATCCAGTTCGTCCGTTCGATCCGTGCGATCTGCGAACGGCACGGCGGTCTGGGCCGTTTCGTCGAGGCGAGCTATGCCTCCACGGGCGACATGCGCCGCGTGCTGGCGGCCTTCCGCGAGGAGTTTTTCCGCACGGAACACCCCGAACGGTGTCGCAAACACGTTTCGTCGATCGAGCGGGGCGCCTCCTGCAAACGTTTGTGCATGTATTTCCGCTGGATGGTGCGGCACGACGACCGGGGCGTGGATTTCGGTCTGTGGCGCACGATTCCGCCCTCGGCGCTCTATCTGCCGCTCGACCTGCATACCGGCAACATGGGCCGTGCGCTGGGGCTGCTCGCGCGGCGGCAGAACGACTGGCGGGCCGTGGAGGAGATCACCGCGGCGCTGCGCACGTTCGACGCCGACGACCCCGTGCGGTACGACTTCGCGCTGTTCGGCGCGGGGATCGACGGATTTCTGAAATGAGGATATGTTTCGTTTCAAACGATTTACGATAGAACAGGACGCCTGCCCGATGAAGGTAGGCACCGACGGCGTGCTGCTGGGGGCGTGGGTCGCGCTCGGCGCCGCCGACCGGCTGCTGCTGGACGTGGGCACGGGTACGGGCGTGATCGCCCTGATGCTGGCGCAGCGGTCGCCTGCGGCCGGCGTCACGGCGCTCGACATCGATGCGGCCTGCGCGGAGCAGGCGCGGGCGAACGCCGACCGTTCGCCGTGGGGCGGGCGTGTGACGACGTGTTGCGCGCCGGTGCAGGAGTACCGGCCGGAGGAGCCGTTCGATCTGGTGGTCTCCAATCCGCCTTATTACGACCGTTCGCTGCTGCCGCCCGACGCGGGGCGCACCACGGCACGCCATACCGTCGCGCTTACGCACGGCGAGCTGATCGCCGCCGCCTGCCGGCTGCTTGCGCCCGAGGGGCGTCTGGCGGTCATCCTGCCGGCGGTCGAGGCACAGCGGTTCCGCGAGCAGGCGCGCGGCCGGCTGGCGCTGCGGCGGCTGACCGAGGTGTGGTCGACACCCCGCAGCGGGGTGAAGCGCTGCCTGATGGAGTTCGTCCGCGGCGATGCGGCGGAGTTCCGCACCGACCGGCTGGTGATCGAGGAGGCGCCCGGCCGCTTCACGGAGGAGTACCGGCGGCTGACGGGGGATTTCTACCTCAAATTTTGATCGGGGCGGGAAAATGGTTATATTTGTGAATCGACAAATTGAATTGGTTATGAAAACACTTGTTTCGCTGCTGTGCTGCACCGCGCTCACCGTGGGAAGCGCCTCGGCGCAGAGTTATCGCGTGGCCCGTGCGGGGGCTTTCGAGGAGAACGGCCGTGTCGAGGTGGGTATTCCGACCTCGCCGCTGGCGGTCGATCTGACCGTCGAGAAGGAGGTCGTCACCGTGGGGCCCTACGCCCGTTACGCACAGAAATTCCTGGGTGTGCGCGGCGCGCTGAGCGACAAGACGCTCTATTCGGTCAAGGCGGCGCGCGTAGCGCTGCTCGACCGCGACGCGACGACGGCCTCCGAAGTTCCCGCCGGCGAGGTGCGCGCCACCTCCTATCTGGGCGATGCCGAGACCTTCTCGCGGGTTCCCTTCGATAAGCGTTCGCTCGTGGACGAGTCGCTCGAAACGGCGGCACGCAATGCCGCCAACACGCTCTTCGCAATTCGCCGTCACCGCATGGAGTTGATTACCAGCGAGGCGGGAGAGCATGTCTTCGGCGCCGGCCTGCAAGCCGCATTGGCGGAGCTGGACCGGCAGGAGCAGGCCTATACCGAATTGTTCCTCGGCAAACGGGTGACGACGACCTCCGTCGAACGGATCACCGTCGTGCCCGATGCCGGCAAGCAGAAATACATCCTCTGCCGCTTTTCGCCCGATCGGGGGCTGCTGCCCGGCAACGACCTGACGGGCGACGTGGTGCTGTTGCAGCTCGACAAGGAGAGCGACGGTTCGTTCACCCTTACGCCCGCTTCGCCCAAGGCGGCGCGCACGGCGACCTACCGCGTGGCGGCCGACGTGGTCTGCACGGTCTATTGCGGGACGGAGGAGCTGACGCGCGCTACGCTGCCGCTCTTCGAATTCGGCCGCGACGTGGAACTGGCGCTTCCGTCCAAGAAATGACGAACCATACGGCACGCATGGCGGCGCTGCTCGGCGAGCTGCGCCGCGAGATGAACGGCGCGGTGGCCGAGTCGATGCAGCGCGGCGAGGGCGGCTACGGTCTCAACTACGGCGTCAGTATCCCTACGATCCGCGCGATCGCCGGTCGGGTAGGGACGGATCATGCGTTCGCGCGATTCCTTTACCGGCAGGATGTCCGCGAACTGCGGATGGCTGCGCTGACGATCGCCGATCCCGCTTCGGTGACGCCGGACAATGTCGACGAGTGGTTCGTCGGGCGGATGCCGGAGGAGTTGATCGAAGAGCTGGCGCTGCGTCTGCTGAGCCGCTGCGGCCGTCCCGTACTAGATACGCTGTGCGGGCGATGGCTGCGGGCTGGAAGCGGTGCCGAACGCTATGCGGCGCTGATGGCGCTGGCGCGTGCGCGGGTGCAGGAGTTCGACGCGGCGGCGGTCGTCGAGGCCGTGCCTGATGCGGTGGCCGCCTGTCCCGACGATCTGCGACTGGCGCGCGGTGCGGCGGCATTCGTTCAGTCGGCGTCGGCCCGCATCGCACCGGAGCGGCTCGCACGGATGATCGAGCGGCTTCCCGACTCGCGCGGCGGTGCCTATCTGCGCGACGAGCTGGCGTGGATGATTCTTTGACGGGATGGCCGCACGACCGTGCGGGGAGGGCCGAAATACAGGGGGCAGACCGCATTTCGGTCTGCCCCCTGCTTCGTTCGTGCGTTACTCTTTTGTACCGGAGGAGCGGAAAGCCATCGGCGAGAGACCGACGTATTGCTTGAAATAGCGGCCGAAGAAGGACTGGTTGGAGAATCCCAGCGTTTCGGCGATCTCCTTGATGCTCGGATCGGGATCGGAGAGCAGCTTCTTCGCCTCGGCGATAATGAACATCATGATCCATTGCAGGGCGTTGCGGCCCGATTTTTCCCGGACGATCGTGGAGAAATAGCGCGGGGTGAGGCACTGCTCCGCGGCGTAGAACGAAACGCTGTGGTGCGTGCGGAAATTCTGGGAGAGCGAGAAGATGAAACTCTGGAAAATCCGGTCCTTGCGATCCTGTTTGAGCGGCTGGATCGGATGGTTGAAAAAGTAGGCCTCGGCGATTTCGCAGCAGAGCGCCTTGCCGAGCGACGAGAGCAGTTGGTTGTAGATGAGACGGTTATTCTCATTCGTGCTGCGAGAGCCCTGTGACCGTTCGCGGCGCCAGATCAGTTCGATCAGTTCTTCGATGCGCCGGCGCTGCTCGTCGTTGAGCGAGATGCAGGGATTTTCCCGCATGTAGAGGTGGTTCTGCGTGTTGGAGATCGAGTTGGCCAGCGTGAAGACGAAATCGAAGTCCGCCACGCCCACCGTGCCGTGCAGATCGTCGCTGAGCATACGGATATAGGTCTTGGAGAGGGGCGGGTAGATATAGATGTCGCCCCGGTGAATTTCGAAAGCGCGGTTGCCCAACACCAGGCTCATCTCTCCCTGGGTGCAGTAGAAAAATCCGCTTTTGGCGAGTTGAACGACCGGCCCCAGTGCTTCGACAGTCTGCTTGTCGGCATGGAACAATCCGATGGAAGGAGTAACAGGTGTGTCCATTTTTGTTTCAATTTCGTGCAAAATAACGAATAATCCGGTTCATATCGACCGATTTTTTGCTTATTTTTACGAAAATCGTACGGATCGGACAATGCTGCATCCATATCATTCTTTTCGATGGATGCGCGCTTCGGTACATTTGCATCAAATTCAGTGAGGTATGAAAAGACGAAATCAATTCATGGGGATGGTCTGCCTGCTCGCCTGTTGTTGCGGCTGTTCGGGCCGGCCGGAGGGTGCGGTGCGGCTGCCTATCGTACGCATCGATACCGTGGGTGTCTACGGTACGCCGCGGACGGTGCAGTTTCCCGGCTGCGTCAGGGCGGCGCAGGAGGTCAATGCGGCGTTCAAGGTCGGCGGGACGCTCCGAACGATTTTCGCCGAAGAGGGGGAGTTCGTCCGGCGCGGGGCGCCGCTCGCGGCGCTCGATGCTCGCGATTACCGGCTTCAAGCCGAAGCCGCCGAGGCCGAGTACAAGCGCGTCAAGGCCGAAGCGGAGCGCGTAATGGCGCTCTATGCCGACGGAGCCGCTACGCCCGACGCCTACGACAAGGCGCGTTACGGACTGCAACAGATCACGGCCAAATACGAAAACAGTCGGAACCAGCTCGCCGATACCGAGATCCGTATGCCTTTCGACGGGTATGTGCAGAAACGGCTGTTCGACCCTTCGACCGTCGTCGGGGCAGGAATGCCCGTGCTGACCGTCGTGTCGGCGGAGGCTCCCGAAATCGAGATCAATATCCCCGGCTCGGAGTATGTCCGCCGCAGCGAATTCGACGGCTTCGAGGCGGCCTTCGACTTCTGGCCCGGCAGGCGGATTCCGCTGCGGCTGCGGAGCATCAGCCCGAAGGCCAACGCCAACCAGCTCTATACGCTGCGGCTGGGCGTTCCGGCCGATTTGCGGCCGCTCCCGTCGCCGGGTATGAATACGATGGTCACCATCGTATGCCGGCCTTCGGGGGCTGCGCAGGTGGCCGTGCCGGCCGTCGCGCTCTTCGACGACGGCGACCGGACGTGCGTCTGGATCTGCCGGGAGGACAGTACGGTCGTGAGCCGCGAGGTACGGGTCGAGCGGTTGCAGACCGGCGGCGAAGCGGTCGTCGGAGCGGGACTTGCGGCCGGCGAGCGGATCGTCACGTCGGGCGTGCACCGGCTGCGTGAAGGCGAGAAGGTGGCGCCCCTGCCGGGTGTGACGAAAACAAACGTGGGAGGATTGCTATGATCGATTTCGGGAAATGGGCTTTCGCCAATCGGAAGCTCGTCTATTTCGTCGTCGCCGTCCTTCTGGTCGGCGGCATCCTTTCGGCCTACGACATGTCGAAGCTCGAAGACCCCGAAATCAAGGTCAAGCTGGCGATGGTCATAGCGACGCGCCCCGGCGCTTCGGCGCATGAAATGGAGTTGGAGGTGACCGATCCGTTGGAGAAGAACATCCGCACCATGGGCGAGGTGGAGAGCGTGACCAGCTCGTCGTTCAACGATCTGGCGATTTTGGAGGTGGAGTTGAAAAGCACGGTGCGCGACGCCGACGTCGAACAGTGCTGGGACATGCTGCGCCGCAAGGCTTCCGACGTCCAGCGGCGATTGCCGTCGGGAACGTCGGTCGTCGTGCAGGACGACTTCGGACTGGTCTACGGAATGCTCTATGCGCTCACGGGCGACGGTCTTACGGAGCGGCAGCTGTCGGATTATGCCGGCCTGCTCAAACGCGAGCTGGGCGATCTGGACGGTGTGGCGCGTGTCGAGATCTACGGCGAACGCGAAGAGTGCATCGACATTTCGATCCTGCCCGAAAAGATGGCGATGCTCGGCGTCAGTCCGGCCGAGGCGCTGGCGACGCTCAACGGGCAGAACAACGTCTACTATGCCGGATATTACGACAACGGGCCCGACCGCATCCGCGTGGCCGTCGCCGACAAGTTCCGCGCCGTGAAGGAGATCGAGAGCATGGTCATCCAGGGGCACGAGGACGACCAGCTGCGGTTGTGCGACATCGCGCGCGTGGAGCACGGCTACGCCGAACCCGTGCGCAACGAGATGTCCTACGAGGGCCAGCGTGCGCTCGGCATCGCCGTCGCAGCGGCTTCGGGCAGCGACATCGTCAAGGTCGGGGCCGAGGTGGAACGCTGTCTGGCCGAGTTGCAGGCCGAGCGCTTCCCTGCGGGAGTCGCCTGCCACAAGATTTTCTACCAGCCCGAGCGGGTCAAGGATGCGCTGGGGACGTTTCTGATAAACCTGATCGAGTCGGTGGTGATCGTCGTGGCCATTCTGATGCTTACGATGGGTTTCCGCAGCGGAATGATCATCGGCATCAGTCTGGTGGTGACCGTCGTGGGATCGTTCCTGATTCTGGGGATGGCCGACGGAACGATGCAGCGCGTGTCGCTGGCGGCGTTCATCCTGGCCATGGGAATGCTGGTCGACAATGCCATCGTGATCGTGGACGGCATCCTGATCGACCTGAAACTCGGGAAACCGCGCCGCGAGGCGATGACGGCCATCGGCCGGAAGACGGCGATGCCGCTGCTGGGTGCGACGCTGATCGCCATCCTTTCGTTCCTGCCGATCTTCCTCTCGCCCGATACGGCGGGTGTCTACGTGCGCGATCTGTTCATCGTGCTGGCCGTGTCGCTGCTGCTGAGCTGGGTGCTGGCGCTGGTGCATGTGCCGCTCATGGCCGACGCATGGCTCGGTCAGTCTGCTGCTCCGGCCGGCGGCGCGACGCTCTACGACAGTGCTGTCTACCGCTGGTTGCGTGCGGCGCTCGGCTTCGGCCTGCGGCATCGCTGGTCGTCGATCGCCGTGGCGCTCGTGCTGGTGGGGCTGAGCGTCTGGGGCTACGGTTACATGCGTCAGGGCTTCTTCCCCGATATGGTCTACGACCAGCTCTATATGGAGTACAAACTGCCCGAGGGGACGAATTCGACCCGCGTGAAGGCCGATTTGGAGGAGATCCGCCGCTATTTGAAGAGCCGTCCGGAGATCCGCTCGGTGGCCGCTTCGATCGGCGGCACGCCGGCGCGCTACAATCTGGTGCGCAGCATCGCCACGCCGTCGCTTTCGTACGGCGAGCTGATTATCGATTTCGAGTCTCCGGAGGCGCTGGAACGCAATATCGACGACATCCAGCAGACGCTTTCGGATCGCTATCCCGATGCCTACGTCAAGTTGAAGCGCTACAACCTGATGTTCAAGAAGTACCCGATCGAGGTGCAGTTCACGGGGCCCGATCCGGCCGTGCTGCACCGGTTGGCCGACAGTGCGCGCTGCATCATGGAGCGCACGCCCGAGGTGTGTCTGATTACGACCGACTGGGAGCCGCGCATTCCGGTGCTGAACATCGACTACGACCAGTCGGCCGCACGGCGCATGGGGTTGAGCCGGCAGGATATCGCCGTCTCGATGCTGTCGGCTGCGGGCGGTATTCCGGTCGGGGCTTTCTACGAGGGGACGCACAAGAATACGATCTATCTCAAATGTACGGAGGCCGACGGGAAGCCGGTCGACAACCTGGAAAACGTGCCGGTCTTCCCGATGATGCCCAATCTGGCGGGGTTGTTCGACGAGGAGCTGCTCCTCAAACTCAAATCGGGAGCGATCGACCGCAGCGAGTTGCTGGAATCCGTCCTGCATACCGTGCCGCTGAAACAGGTGAGCCGCGGCGTACAGGTCGAGTGGGAGGATCCCGTCGTTCCGCGCTACAACGGTCAGCGTGCCCAGCGGGTAATGTGCTCGCCTGCGCCCGGCATCGAGACCGAGGCGGCGCGGCTGGCCGTCGCCGAACGAATCGAGGCGATTCCGCTTCCGTCCGGATACGCACTGTCGTGGGAGGGTGAGAAGGGCGCCAGCGACGAGACGATGCGCTACCTTTTCAAGAACGTGCCGCTCGGCGTCGTGCTGATGATCGCCATCCTGATCCTGCTCTTCGGCGACTACCGCAAGCCGGCCGTTATCCTTTGCTGCATTCCGCTGCTGGGCATCGGCGTGGTGGGGGCGATGCTGCTCACGGGCAAGGTCTTCACCTTCTGCGCCATTGTCGGCGCACTGGGGCTCGTGGGCATGATGATGAAGAACTGCATCGTGCTCATGGACGAGATCGGTGCGCAGATCGCCGCCGGCGCCGATCCCGCCTCGGCGCTCGTTTCCAGTTCGGAAAGCCGTCTGCGGCCGGTGATGATGGCTTCGCTCACGACCATTCTGGGCATGATTCCGCTGCTCGGCGACGCCATGTTCGGGTCGATGGCCGCGACGATCATGGGCGGACTGCTGTTCAGCACCTTCGCCACGCTCTTCTTCGTGCCGATTCTCTATGCGTTGTTCTTTAAAATCAGGATAGATCGATGAAACGTCTTCTTATCATACTCACGCTCGCGGGATTGCCTTGCGCACCCTTCGCGCAGACGCGGCTGACGCTCGACGCCTGCATCGAGCAGGCCGAGGCGAACAACAAGGCGCTGGCGGCGGCCGACCGGCAGTTGGCGGCGGCGCAGTTCGATTTCCGCAGCGCACGGGCCAATTTCTTTCCTTCGTTCTCGGCGACGGGGACGGGACTCTATTCGACGGCCGACGGCGGGCTGGACATCGCCGGCGGCGCGTTGCCCGTGCTGGGTGTCGACGGGATGCCCACGGGCGGTACGGCGCTCTTCCCCGGCCTGAACCTCGCCTACGAGGTGGGTTGGGTCTACGGCGGCGGCATAACGCTCGAACAGCCCCTCTACATGGGCGGCAAGGTGCGCACGGGTTACCGCATGGCGCGGATCGGCAGTGAAATGGCGGAGCAGAACCGGCGGTTGACCCGATCGGAGGTGATCGTCTCGACGTCGCGGGCCTACGCTTCGGTGATCCGTGCGCGTGAGATGCGGCAGGTGGCCGAACGTTACCATGCGCTGCTCACGGAGTTGCTGCGTTCGGTCGAGAGTGCACGCAAGCATGGCCTCAAACCGCAGAACGACGTGTTGAAGGTGCGGGTGAAACTCAACGAGAGCGAATTGAACCTGCGGCGGACGGAGAATGCGCTGCGGCTGGCGACGATGAATCTCTGCCACCTGATCGGCCGTCCGCTGACCGACCGGATCGAGGTGGCGGACGATCTGCCCGACCTGCCGTCGACGCCGGTGCCCGCCGCCGACCTTATGGCGCGTCCCGAATATCGGCTTCTCGACCGGAAGGCCGAGCTGGCGCGCGAACAGTTGCGCCTGGCGCGCAGCGAGCGGTTGCCGCAGGTGGGGCTGGTGGGCAATTACGGCTACCTGCACGGCGTCGAACTGAACGGACAGAACTTGTTGGGCGGCTGGGCCTTCACGGCCGGCGTGCAGGTGTCGGTGCCGATCTTCCACTTCGGCGGCCGCTCGAACAAAGTACGGTCGGCACGGGCGCGGTTCGAGCAGGCGCAGGCGGAGCGTCTCGACGGCGGCGAGCTGCTGCAACTCGAAGCGACGCAGGCGGCGAACAACCTCGACGAAGCGCAGCTCGAAATCCGGCTGGCCGAGTCGTCGCTCGCCGCGGCCGACGAGAACCTGCGGCTGAGCCGCCGCCAGTACGAGGCCGGCGTGGAGACGCTGTCGGATCATCTCGAAGCGCAGGCCATGTGGCAGCAGGCGCACCAGACGGAGGTCGAGGCGCGTATCGACGGTTATCTGCGTTGGTTGGAATACCGCAAGGCGGCGGGGTTGCTCGATTGATTCCGGCGTCGGAACGCGCGGGTTCCCGAGACTACGATCCACCCCGCGGGCGACTGCTCGCCCGCGGGGTGGATCGTAATGCGCGGAACGGTTCGTCCGCATTCTGCGGGGCGAGATCAGTATTTCGTCCCGAGCGCTTCGCCCATCAGGGCGAGAATGCTCTTGCGGTCGCCGTCGTTGCTGAGCAGGTAGCTCATTTGCAACAGAAGGTTGTGTTTCCACTCTTGCAGGAAATCGGCGAATTGCTCACGGTCTTTGAGCAGAAGTTTCGTTACGAGGTTGCGCGAGAGAAACGGGAAGATCATGAGCGAATAGAACGTGAGGAAGAGGATGCGCGGCGGCGTGTGGCGCAGTTTTCCCCGCTGGATCTCGGTCACCAGCATCTTTATGATGTCTCGGAGGTAGTGGTTGATTTTCAGTACTTTCAATACCTCGATCAGGTGATCGACGTCGCGTTGGATTTCGCCGAGGATGAATCGCGGCAGATCGGGATTTTCCAGGAAGAGGGCGATGTAGGCGTCGATGATCCCGTTGAGCCGTTCCAGAAAGGGCGTGTCCTGAGTCAGAATACCCTGCAAACGGGGAACGGCCTTCTGTACGATATCGCCGTAGATGGCCCGGAAGAGCAGTTCTTTCGTTCGGAAATAGTAATGCAGGGTGGTGCGTTGAACCCCTGCTGCAGCGGCGATGTCGCTCATGTTGGTGTCGACGTATCCCTTTTCGGTGAAGAGTCTGCGGGCCGTTGCGATGATTCGCTGTTCGATGTTTTCGTTGGATTGCATGTTCGGATCAGTTTTTCAGGTTATTGATGAACAGCAGCAGGCGATTGGTGATGTTGACGTCGCTGACGCTGCTGTCGAAATCGAGTGATAATAGGTTCATTTGCGGGTAGAGTGCCTTGATGCGCCGTTCGATCCCCTTGGCTACGATGTGGTTGGCGATGCAGCCGAACGGTTGGAGGCTGACGACGTTGCGGATGCCCCGGCGCGCATAGGAGGCCACCTCGCCCGGCAGCAGCCACCCTTCGCCGATCATCGTTCTGTATTCTACTATTAACTATTATGTTTGACTACTGTGTCAGTGCAAATATATGAAAAAAAACGGAGATTGATCCGCAGATTGAAAAATATTTTTAAAAAGTGAATCCGCAATAGAATCCGCATCGCGGCACACGACCAAACATCGTACCGGCGGGGTTCCGGCCGGCAGGAGTTCGTTTCGCTTCCGGAGAGGCAGGGTTATTCGACGGCGCGGTAGCCGTTGTGCCGCAGCCGCCCGCGGCGGTAGCCCTTGTAGTTGAAATGCCGGTACTCGTTGCGCAGAGGTCGGTAATCCGCCTGTGCCATGTCATGGCGCAGGCGGTTCGCGGTCGGCTTTCGCCTCGGCCGGAATGCGCTCTGCACGCGCCAGTCAGGCCCGCTCCGTGCGCAACGCGATCATCGCCCGCCGCGCTGCGGCGGCCGGTACGAACGGAAACGGTGCGAAGGATGTGAGGATCGACCGTTTCGTCTATTCTTCGTTGATGAAGAGCGCCCGGGGCAGCTGGTCGATGCTGTTGATCGCCACCACCTCGATGCCTTTGGGGCGTTTGGCGCCTTTGGGGAGGTAGCCCGAGACGACGATGCGGCGGAAGCCCAGCCGCGCCGCCTCGCTGATGCGCTGCTCGGTGCGGGGGGCGGGGCGCACCTCGCCCGAAAGGCCTACTTCGCCCGCGCAGCAGATGCCCTCGCCGATCGGACGGTCGTAGTACGACGAAATTACGGCGGCGATGATGGCCAGATCCAGCCCCGGATCGGCGACCTTGAAGCCGCCCGCGAAGTTGAGGAAGACGTCCTTGGTGTACATCTTCATCCCCACGCGCTTCTCCAACACGGCCAGCAGCATCGACATGCGTTTGTAGTCGAAGCCCGTGGCCGTGCGCTGGGGCGTGCCGTAGGCGGCGTTCGAGACGAGCGCCTGCACCTCGATCAGGTAGGGGCGTATACCGTCGACCGAGGCGCCGACGGCGATGCCGCTCAGCGGTGCGTCGTAGTGCGTGAGCAGGATTTCGGAGGGGTTGCCCACCGGCCGCAGGCCGGCGTCGAGCATCTCGAAGACACCGATCTCGAACGTCGCGCCGAAACGGTTCTTGATGCCGCGCAGGATGCGGTAAACCTGATTGTTGTCGCCCTCGAACTGCAACACCACGTCGACGATGTGTTCCAGAATCTTCGGGCCGGCGATGGCGCCCTCCTTGGTGATGTGGCCGATGATGAAGATCGAGGTGCCCGATCCCTTGGCGTATTTGAGCAGCGTGGCGGCGCATTCGCGGATCTGCGACACGCTGCCGGCCGACGACTCGATCAGATCGGTGTAGATCGTCTGGATCGAGTCGATGATCACCAGGTCGGGGCGCTGCTCTTCGAGCTGCGCCATGATGTTTTCGAGCAGCGTCTCGGAGTAGACCATGCAGGCGTCGTTGCCGATGCCGATACGGTCGGCGCGCATCTTGATCTGCTCGGCCGACTCCTCGCCCGAGACGTAGAGGGTTTTCAACCCGTTGTCGGCCAGTGCGATTTGCAGGCTGAGCGTCGATTTGCCGATGCCCGGTTCGCCGCCCAGCAGCACGAGCGATCCGGGAACCAGACCGCCGCCCAGCACCCGGTTGACCTCGGCGTTGCCCAGGTCGAGCCGCGGCCGGTCGTTCGAGCGGATCTCGCCGACGCGCTGCGGGGTGCTGCGGGGCAGCGCGGAGGTCATCGCGGCGGGGACCGAACCGCTCTCCCTTGCGACGATCTCTTCGGTGAAGGTGTTCCACTCCCCGCAGGCGGGGCAGCGTCCCATCCATTTGGGCGCCTCGTAGCCGCACTCCTTGCAGAAATATGCTTTTTTGACCTTTGCCATCTCTTTGCGTTTTAGTACGGATTGCAGACGGCAACCCGTTCGGCCGCCTTAAAGGGGTGGAGGACGGCCGAAAAATTCGGTGCAGGATCCTGGTTATTTGATGAAGAAGCGGTAGATGTCGTTGCCGTTGGCGTAGACCAGCAGCACGAGGATGATCGCCAGTCCGACGTACTGCGCCGCTTCGAGGAAGCGGTCGCTCGGTTTGCGTCCCGTGATCATCTCCCACAGCGTGAAGATCGCATGGCCGCCGTCCAGCCCCGGAATGGGCAGGATGTTCATGATGGCCAGGATGATCGAAATGAAGGCGCACTTCGACCAGAAATCCTGCCAGTTCCACGCCGAGGGGAAGATGCTGCCGATGGCGATGAATCCGCCCAGCTCCTCGTACATCTGGGTTTTGGGCTGCACGATCAGTTTGAGCTGTTCCCAGTAGTTGGCGATCACGCTGCCCGTGCGCCGGATGCCGGCGGGGATCGACTGCCAGAAGGTGTACTCCTTCGTGCGCAGGCGGTAGTCGTGGCGGGCTACCGTGACGCCGATCTTGCCGTCGGCGTTGACCGGTACGGTCAACACGGCCGTCGAATCGCCGCGCACGACGGTAAGCTGCACGTCGGACGACTTGTGGTCGGCCAGCAGCCCGACGTACTCCGCGAATTCGATGTGGCGTTCGCCGTTGAGGGCGACCACCTCGTCGCCGGCGCGCAACCCTGCGTCGAGGGCGGCGGGGGAGGCTACGCTGTCGATGCGGAAGGGCGTGCGCAGCATCAGCATCTCTTCGTAGCCCTTCGAGCGGCGGAAGTCGACGAGCTGCTCGAAGGGGATCGTGAAGCGCTCTTCGCGGCCGTCGCGCTCGACGACGACCGTGCGGTCGCTCTCGGTCAGCAGCAGCGTCATGGCGATGGCGTTCACGTCGTCGATCGGCTCTCCGTCGATCGAGATGATTTTGTCGCCGTTCTCGAAGCCGAGCCCCTGTGCCGCCGTGTTGAAGGTGTAGCCGTAGACGGCGTCTTCGTTGGCGAAATATTTTTCGCCCCACGTGTAGCAGATGCCGCAGTAGATGGCCACGGCCAGCAGGATGTTCATCACGATGCCGGCGATCATCACCAGAAAACGCTGCCACGCCGGTTTGGCGCGGAACTCGTCGGGCCGGACGGGCTGCTTCATCTGCTCCGTATCGAGACTTTCGTCGATCATGCCGGCGATCTTGACGTAACCGCCCAGCGGCAGCCAGCCCACGCCGTACTCCGTGCCGCCGCGCTTGAACTTGAAGAGCGAGAACCACGGATCGAAGAAGATGTAGAACTTTTCGACGCGGATGCCGAACACGCGCGCCATGAGGAAGTGTCCCAGTTCGTGAATGCCCACGAGCAGGGTGAAGCAGAGGAAAAGCTGAATGACTTTGATGAGAATGTCCATTATCGATGTGTTAGATTTTCAGAAATTCGCGTGCGATGCGGCGCGCCTCGGCGTCCGATGCGGCGTAGTCGTCGAGCGTCGGCCGCGCGACGAAGGTCGCTTCTTCGAGTGCATGTTCGATCGTGCGCACGATGTCGAGGTAGCCGCACCGTTTGGCCAGGAACGCGGCGACGGCCACTTCGTTGGCGCCGTTCATCGTGCAGGCCGCCGTGCCGCCGCGCCGCAGGCAGTCGTAGGCCATGTCGAGCGCCGGATATTTCTGGCGGTCGGGTTCCGCGAAGGTGAGCGTCGGGTTGTCGGCGAAGCTGAACTGCTCCGCGGCCCGTGCGGCGCGGCGGGGGAAGAGCAGCGCGAAGCCGATGGGCAGGTGCATGTCGGGCGTGCCGAGCTGCGCCTTGATCGCGCCGTCTTCGAACTCGACCATCGAGTGTACCACCGACTGCGGGTGGATCAGCACCGAGATCCGTTCGGCCGGCATCCCGAAGAGCCAGCGGGCTTCGATCACTTCGAATCCCTTGTTGACGAGCGTCGCCGAATCGATCGTGATCTTGGCTCCCATGCGCCACTGCGGGTGTCGCAGGGCCTGTTCGACAGTCACTTCGGCGAGCCGCTCGCGCGGTACGTCGCGCAGTGCACCGCCCGAACAGGTGACGATCAGCCGCCGCGCGGGCGACGCTTCGCCCACCAGGCATTGGAAGATGGCCGAATGTTCGGAGTCGATCGGCAGGATAGGCACCCGTCGCTCGGCGGCCAGCCGCATGACGTAGTCGCCGCCCACGACGAGCGTCTCCTTGTTGGCCAGCGCGACTTTCTTGCCCGCTTCGATGGCGGCCACCGTGGGCAGCAGACCCGCGTATCCCACCAGCGCGTTAACCACCGTGTCGACCGTGTCGGCCTGCACTACCTGCCGGATCGCGTCGGCACCCGCGTAGACCTTGACGGGGCGGTCGGCCAGCGCGCGTCGCAGCGCGTCGTATTTCGAGTCGTCGGCGATGACCACCGAATCAGGCGCGAATTCCTCGGCCTGACGGGCCAGCGCCTCCCAGTTGCGGTGCGCGGTGAGCGTGGTGATTTCGAACAGTTCGGAGTTCTCGCGGACGATGTCGAGCGTCTGGACGCCGATCGAACCGGTCGAACCGAGCAGGGCGATACGTTGTTTCATGCGTGGGGCCTTTCCGGCGGAATGTTCCATTAGAATACGATGTAACCTTCGGGATCGACGGGCTTGCCGTCGCTCCACAGTTCGAAGCCGAAGAGTTTCGAGTCGGTGCCTTCGGCCTGCGGGTCGTTGCTGTATCCCAGCACCTCGCCGCTGCGGAGCCGCTGGCCCGTCGAGACCATCGACTGCGCGAGATTTTTGTAGATCGAGAGTACGTTGTCGGCGTGCTGCACCTGCACCACGTAGCCCTCTTCGGGGCTCCACAGGCTCAGCACGACCGTGCCGTTGTCGACGGCCGATACCTGCGATCCGGGTGCCGCGGCGATCCGGATGCCGTACTGCCCCAGTTTGGTGTCGAACTTTTCGGTGATGATGCCTTCGACCGGCGCGGTCATGGCCATCGCTTCGCGCAGCGTCTTGCGCGACGGCGATTTTCCCAGTCCGTAGGGGCCTTCGCCCTCCATCTGGATGCGCAGGAGCGAATCCTCGCGCGAGGGCATCACCAGCGTCTTGTCGGCCTTGATGCTGTCGAGACTGCCGACGTTGCGTACCACGGGCGTCTTGCCCTCCATGATGAGGGCGATGTTGTCGCTGTAAGTACGCATCTGGGTCATCTGCCGCTCGATCGAGTCGAGCCGCATGATGTTTTGCAGCAGCATTTCGCGCGAGCGGTTGGCCTCGTAGCCCGGCAGGAATTCCAGCACGGGGGTGTAGGCCACCAGCGAGAGAATCAGGATGAAGAGCAGCAGGACGAAAGCCAGTAACGCTGCGAAGATACGCACGACCGAGATGTGCATGTGCCACTCCTCGGCGTTGTCCACCTCGTTCTGGAGCGTCAACCGGTGTTTGCGCACCAGACGCCTGTATGCCCGTGAGATCGGCGAGAATCCTTTCATGTTCCGCAAGTTTTGAGCGCCGGCGACGGACCGCGAACCGCACGCGGCGGCGTGTGGCTCGTCGTCCCGCTGCGATTGCACATCGCGTCCCGGCCGCTACATCTTCGCAAAGATACGAAAAGTCGAGCGCAGAAGCAAGCGTCAGCTTGATTATGCCGAGACGGAGTATCTTCGGCATCGGCCAAAGATACGAAAAGTCGGGCGCAGAAGCAAGCGTCAGCTTGATTCTACCGAGACGGAGTATCTAAGGCGCAGCCAAAGATACGAAAAAGTCGGGCGCGAAAGCAAATTTATTTGCATTTTGCCGGGCGCGAGTATCCGAGGCGTCAGCCAAAGGCGGATGAGCCGGAGGCAAAAGCAAGCTCGTTCGCATTTTGTCCGGAGAGCGTATCTGCGGCGCTGCCTGAATAACGGAGAAATCGGAAAAATAGGGTGCTCGGACGAAAAAAACGGTATCATTTTGTTGTGTCGTCGAGCATGGTTTGTCGTCTTTCGGCAAAACCGGAAGGCGACAGCCCGCAGCCGGCGGAGAATATCATCGGCTGCGGGCTGAAAGTTTGAAGGGAATACCTCCGGGAAAAGTCGGTTTCCGTCCGTTTCGGGAGTTCGTCTGCATCGGGGAGGATTTTACGAAATGCTCCGAGGGCGTTCGTCACGAACGCCCTCGGAGCAGATGAGACGGGTACCCTGCGGGTTTCCCGCATGCCGGCCGGCTCAGTCGAGAAAGCCCTCTTCGACGAGACGCTGCCGCACCTTGACCCAATTGACGAACGGGCGTTTGATGCCGTCTTCGAACTTGATCGGGCATCCCAGCGCGCTGTCGTCGATGTAGAGGTCGGCGAAGACCTTGGGCGAGTCGGTCCACTCCCGCTGTGCGGGGTTCTCGTTGACGGCGTAGAGCGGAATGTCGTTGCGGGCGAACCATGCTACGGCGTCGTCGAGCAGTCTCCCGCTGCGCATCGTGTAGAGAATCACCCGGCAACCGTTGCCGATCAGTTCCCGCAGCACGGGAACGGCGCCGATGTCGTTGCCGATATGGGGGTAGGCGTGCGTAACGACCGTACCGTCGAAGTCGACGGCGATAATTGCATCCCGGATAGCCATTGCGGTATTACTTTTTATCGTTCAGACCCAAGAAATCTTTCAGCCGTTGCGTGAGATTGTAGCGGCTGTCGATGACGGCCGAGGACTTTTGGCTTTCGTCTTCGCCGTAGCCGTATCCATAGCCGTAACCATAGCCGTAACCATACCCGTATCCGTAGCCATATCCGTAACCGTAGCCGCGGCGTGCGCCTCCGGTCGAACCGTTGAGCACGATGCTCATGTTGTGGAATTTCTTCTCGCGGTAGAGTTTTTCGATGTCGGGCAGCTGCCGGCGGTCCAGCAGTCCTTCGCGGATCACGTAGATCGTCAGGTCGGCCAGGCGGTCGGTAATCAGCGCGTCGGCCACGGCCATGGCGGGCACGCTGTCGATGACGACGTAGTCGTAGCGTTTGCGCAGGTCGGCCATGAATTCGTCGAACTTCTCCGACAGGAGCATTTCGGCCGGGTTGGGCGGTTGCAGACCGGCGAAGATGATGTCGAGATTCTCGTGCAGGCCGCTCTGGAAGACGATGTCGTTGAGGTTGGCGATCGTTCCGGAGATGTAGCCCGAGACGCCGTTTCGGTTGTCGCGCTGACCCATCTGTTTGGAGAGAGTGCGGCGGCGCAGGTCGAGGTCGACGATGACTACCTTCTTGTCGGCCAGGGCGAGCGTCATGGCCAGGTTCGTCGTGACGAAGGTCTTGCCCGCATGGGGATTCGACGAGGTGACCATGATGATCTGCAACTTGCCCGACTTGACGCTCATGAAGCCCAGGTTCGAACGGATCAGCCGGAATGCCTCCGAGACGCTGTCGCGGCCGTTGTCGCGCACCACCACCGATCCCTGCCGGGTCGAACCGTGGTATTCGGGGATGTCGCCGAGGAACGGAATGCTCAACTTGTCCTCGATGTCCTTGCGGCCGCGGATGGTGGTGTCGAGAATCTCCATCAGGTAGATGATGCCGAACGGCGTGGCCAGACCGAACAGCAGTGCGATGAAGAGGATGATGACCGAGCGGGGCGCCACGGGGGTGCTGCTGCCGTAGGCCGGATCGATGATCCGGGCGTTGTTGTCGGCGATGGCCTTGGTCAGTTCATTCTCCTCGCGTTTGTTCAACAGGTAGAGGTACAACTCCTCCTTGATACGCTGCTGGCGGGTATTGTCGAGCAGTTCGGTGCTCTGGCGGGTCGCCGAAGCGATGCGCGTGCGGGCGAGGCTCTCCTCGCGGCGGATGTTGTTCAGCTGGATTTCGAGCGTCGAGATATGCGATTGGAGCGAGGCGATGATCGCCCGCCGCAGCGCGGCCAGCTCGCTGTCGAAATCCTGGATGACGGGGCTGTTGCTCGATGCGTTGCCGGCGAGTTTGTCGCGGCGGAGCATCAGCTCGTTGTAGTTCTTGATCTGGTCGGAGATCGACACGTTGGTGATGGCGACGTTGGCCGGGATCAGGTCGCGCAGCTTGGTGTCGTTGAGCAGATAGTCGCGTATGTACTGCGCCATGCTGATCTGGTTCTCCACCGAAAGACCTGCGGTTTTGAATTGCGAACTCTCGGTCAGGCTTTGCGTGGCCTGCGCCGTGATGTCGTACATCTCGTTGTCTTTCTTATAGGTGGAGATCTTGCGGTCTACGGCGTCCAGCTCCGAACCGATGATGCGCAGCCGCTTGTCGATGAAGTCGGCCGTGTAGTCGGCGATACGGTTCTTGTCGTTGATCGACTCGTCGTTATAGCGGGCGATGAGCGTGTTGATGACGTCCTCCGCACGGCGGGGAATGTTGTCGTCGAGCGAAATGGAGATGGCGTTGGCCTGCTTCTCGACCAACTCGATGGCGATTCGCTTGTTATAACCCGAGGCCACGCTGCTCACGATCTGTTTGCTCACCGAAATCGGGTCGCCGAAGTAGTCGTCGGACATGTAGAGCGTCGGCGTCACGACGAGCAGTCCGCACGGCGTGGTGATCGTGTCGTTGAACCGCCCCGTCATCTCGACGTCGTAGATCTCCGAATCCTTGTCCTTGTCGGAATCGGCCGAGGTGCGGTTGACGAACTTCGTGAGCGAGAACTTCTCGTTGTCGACGGGGGTCAGTTCGAACGCCAGCGCCTGCCGCTCGTTGTCGTCGATGAAGGTGACGTCGATCGGCGAACGGCGGTAGAGGTTCTCGGTGCGCAGCCCGTGTTTGACGACGTAGTTGACGTGCAGGTTGAGCCGCCGTACCACTTCGGTCATCAGGTTGCGCGATTTGAGCACGATGATCTCGTTGTCGACGTTGCGGCGTGCCGTGGCTCCCAGCAGGTCGCCGAAGGCGGCGATATCCGTTTCGCTGCCCTTCTTGCCGTCCTTGATGAGGATCGTAGCCGTGCGGTTGTAGACTTTCGGCGCCGTGTAGATATAGAAAAGCGCGCACGAAAGGCAGACGACCGTCGACAACAGGAACCAGAACCAGTTGCCGATGACCATTTGTATGAGGTCGTGGATCGAGAAGTTGATGCTGTCCTCGTTCCCTTCCGCAGGGACGTTGTTTACATTGCGATTTTCTTCCATGAAAAACTGGCGATTATTAGCGGGTGATGGTGACGAGGAGCGTCGCCACGGAGACGGCTACCGAAACGAGCGAGATGTAGAACGAACGGTTCTGGTTGATTTCGCCCGCCTGCGCCTTGTATTTGTTCGGCGTGACGTAGACGACGTCGTCCTGTTGCAGATAGAAGTAGGGCGACGTGAGGATGTCCGGGTTTTTGAGGTCGAAATAGTGCACCGTCCTCATGCCGTTCTCTTCGCGGATCAGCGCCACGTTCTCGCGCTGGCCGTAGATCGTCAGGTCGCCGGCCATGGCCAGGGCGTCGAAGAGCGAGATGCGGTCTTTGGTGATGGAGAACTGTCCGGGGCGGGCGACCTCGCCCAGGACGGAGAATTTCACGTCGGCGAATTGGATGATGACGATCGGGTCGTGCACCATCCCGTTTTCGCGGATCGTGTTTTCGATCTTTTTGGCAAGCTCGTTGCGCGTGAGTCCGTCGCAATCGATCTCGCCGATGATCGGCAGCTGGATTTTGCCCTCTTTGTCGACGGTGAGGATTTGGAGGTTTCCGTTCGAGGAACTCGAATAGGAGGAGAGTCCGTTGAGCGAGTTGTAGGAGGATGCCGCGTTGAACGGGGCTGCCAGTTCGGGGTCCTTGCTGTTGATGGTCACCGTGAGCCGGTCGAGCGGTTTGATGCGGATCTGGTAGTCCTGTTCGATGGCGGTCGGAATGTCGGTCTGTACCTGCTGGATGTAGGCCGCGCGTTTGTTGGTGGCGCACGATGCCAGCAGCAATGCGCCGAGTATGAAAATCCCGAGATGTTTCATGGGTTTTATGTCGACTTAATCTTTAATGTTTTGAATGGTTGCGCAAAGATATTACTTTTTTTCCGATAATCCGCCGCGGGAAGGGTTGAAAAGTAAAATATTTCGGATGTTGCCGAATTTTCCTATTTTTGCGGTCTGAATCGGATAAAAATGGACGAAACGACACATATTCCGCATCCCGCATGGAGTTATCCTGCGGTGATCTATGAATTGAACGTGCGGCAGCTGACGCCCGAAGGGACTTTCGCCGCCGCCGAAAAACATCTCCCCCGCCTGCGCGAGCTGGGCATCGACGCCGTGTGGCTGATGCCGATCCACCCGATCGGCGAGACGAACCGCAAGGGGACGCTGGGCTCCTACTACGCCGTGCGCGACTACTGCGGCGTCAATCCCGAATTCGGGACGATGGCCGATTTCGACCGCTTCGTGTCGACGGCGCACGGACTGGGGCTGAAAGTGCTGCTCGACTGGGTGGCCAACCATACGGCGCGCGACGCGCGGTGGGTGACCGAGCGTCCGGCCGACTGGTACGAGCGCGACGCGGCGGGCGAGCCGGTCGTGCCCAACGGCTGGGACGACACGGCCAAGCTCAACTACGCCAACCGCGCCGTGTGGCAGGGGCAGATCGACGCCATGCGCTTCTGGCTCGCGGAGCACGGCGTGGACGGGTTCCGCTGCGATATGGCCATGCTTGTGCCCACGGCCTTCTGGCAGGAGGCTGCGGCGCAGCTGCGCGAAGTGAAGCACAATCTCTTCATGCTGGCCGAAGCCGAGCAGGCGGATCTTTTCGACCGTGCGTTCGACGCCTGCTATGCGTGGGAGTTCCACCATATCGTCAACGACATCGCGCAGGGACGCCGCCGCGTGTGGGATCTGCGCAACTACCTTTACGCCGACCGCGACCGTTATCCGCGTTCGGCCATGCGGCTGATGTTCACCTCCAATCACGACGAGAATTCGTGGAACGGCAGCGAGTTCCGCCGGCTGGGCGATGCGGCCGGAATCATGGCCGCGCTGACGTTCGTGCTGCCGCAGTCGATGCCGCTCGTCTATACGGGGCAGGAGTTCGGCTACGACCATTCGTTCGCCTTCTTCGACCGCGATCCGATGGTCGATCCCCGTCCGGGGCGCTTCACGGAGCTGTACCGGCTGCTGTGTCTGTTGAAGCACCGCAACCGCGCGTTGCAGGCGGGCGAGCGGGGCGGTTCGTTCGTCGAGATCGAGAACAACGCCAAGGATTGCCTGATGACTTTCGTGCGCGAGGTGGAGGGCAACCGCGTACTCTGCGTGATGAACCTCTCGCCCTATACGATCCACGCCGATTTCAATACGGGCATCTATCAGGGCGAATACGCCGATGCGCTGACGGGCAACCGGATCGTCGTGCCTTATCGCGTCGAGCAGGATATGGCGCCGTGGAGCTACCGGATTCTGATTCGGGAGTGATCCGGTCCGGGGCTTGTCGTGCATCGGTTCGGGTTTTGCGACGGGCGCCCGAATCGCTCGGAGAGGGCTTGGCGGTTCGGAAAATTTGATTTATCTTTGAGACGATGATACGCAATCTCCTCCTGTTGGTCTGCCTGTGCGCGTGGCTGCCCGCCGCGGCGCATCCCTACGCGGTGGAACAGATCGAAAACGTGCAGTCGGCCGACCGTACGCGCTTCACGTCGAATCCCGACGGGATCCTTTCGCAGGCGGCCGTGGCGCGCATCGACTCGATCTGCTACGGCCTGCGCCAGCGCGGTGCGGCGCAGGTGGCCGTGGTGGCCGTCGACGCCATTGCGGGCGGCGATCCCTTCACGTTCGCCTACGAGCTCTTCTCGAAGTGGGGCGTCGGCCGCCGCGAGGACAGCAACGGCGTGGGCATCCTGCTTGTGAGGGAGCAGCGCGAAATCCGCTTCGTGACGGGGCGCGGCGTCGAGGGCGTGCTGCCCGACGCGCTTTGCAAACGCATCCAGACGAATTATATGTTGCCCGCCTTCCGCGAAGGCGACTACGACCGCGGCATGGTGCGCGGCGTCGAAGCCGTGGCGGCCGTGCTCGCGGGCAGCGAACTCGAAACGGGCGTGCCGGACGCCGTTCCGCAGGAGGACGACACGCCCTGGTGGGTGATCGCGCTGATCGTAGGCGGATGCGTCGCCGTGCCGCTGGTGGCCGTCGTGCGTATGCTGCGCTGTCCGCGCTGCAAGCGGTGGTTCGCGCTGCGGTCGCAGGGCGAGCGGATCGTGCTGCGTGCCGAGGGGTGGCGCATGGTCGAACAGACGCTCGTCTGCCGCCGTTGCGGCGAGACGATCCGGCGTCGCCGCAGGGAAGCCGACGGCAGCGACATCGGCGGCCGCGGCGGCGGAATGTGGATCGGAGGCCGGGGTCTCTTCGGCGGAGGTTTCGGCGGAGGACATGCGGGCGGCGGCTTCGGGGGCGGCAGCTTCGGAGGCGGCGGTGCCGGTTCGAAATGGTGAAAAGCAAAAAAGCGGCGGGCAGGTTAGTAACCTTGTCCGTTCGTCCGTATTAATTAACGTATTTAACAACGAAAACGAGCCTTTTCGTTAGGCCGAGCGCCGAGCCGCACTTGTGCGGGCTATGCCGAGGCGAGAAAAGGAGCATGAAAGTGAACAACATGAAAAAGAGTCTTTGGATTGTCCTTGCGGTCGTTGCGGTGCTCGCCGTCTGGGGGTATTCGGTCTACAACGGCCTGGTCGAAAAGGAGGAGGCCGTACACGGTGCGTGGTCGAACGTCGAGACGCAGTATCAGCGCCGCTCCGATCTGATTCCCAATCTTGTCAATACGGTGAAGGGGTATGCCGCCCACGAGCGGCAGACGCTCGCGGCGGTGGTCGATGCGCGTTCGAAGGCGACTTCAATGAATGTCGACGCCGACGACCTGACGCCCGAACGGCTGGCGGCATTCCAGCAGGCGCAGGAGGGCGTGCGTTCGGCGCTGGGGCGTCTGATCGCCGTCGCCGAGAGCTATCCCGATCTGAAAGCCAACAGCAATTTTCAGGAGTTGCAGGCGCAGTTGGAGGGGACGGAGAATCGCATTGCCGTAGCCCGCACGGCCTTCAACGAGAAGACGCAGGCCTACAACGTCGCCGTCCGCCGTTTTCCGGCCAATCTGGTGGCGGGAATACTCTCGTTCGGGCAGAAACCCTATTTCGAGGCGGACGACAGCGCTGCGCAGGCGCCCGAAGTCGCCTTCTGATACGACAAACTACTAACCCTGATTCGATATGAAACGATTTTTTCTGTTGACACTGGCCTCGGCGGCGCTTCTCGGCGCTTCGGCCGCACCGGTCAAAACCTATGAAGTGAAGAGTCCCGACGGTCGTCTGGCCCTCGTGCTCACGGCAGGCGAACGGCTGAGCTTTACGGTCGCCCGCGACGGGGAGACGCTGGTCGCCCCCTCCGAAATGGCGCTGACGCTCTCGACGGGCGAGGTGCTGGGCGAGTCGCCCCGGGTGCGCTCGGCACGGCGGCGTGCGGTGACCGAGACGATCGACGCGCCGCTCTACCGCCAGAGCCGTTTCGATGCGGCCTACAACGAACTCGACCTGCGCCTGCGCGGCGATTACGGCATCCTGGCCCGCGCCTACGACGACGGCGTCTGCTACCGCTTCTATACGGAGCGCGACGGCGAGCTGACGATCGTCGACGAGACGGCGCAGCTCAATTTCGAGGGCGATCCGTCGGCCTACATTCCCTATTCCAAAACGGAGATTCCGATGCGGACGTCGTTCGAAAATACCTACGAGTACGCGCCGCTGAGCAAGTTCCGGACGCAGACGGTGGCCTTCATGCCGGTGCTTGTCGATCTGGGAGAGCGGGGTTACGTGCTCTACACCGAATCGGACGTCGAGGCCTATCCGGGCGTCTACCTTACCTACGACAAGGAGGCCAAGGGGTTTGCGGCCCGTTTCGCGGAGTACCCGACCGAGACGTCGCTGACCAAACGCTTTCAGGACGTCGTGGAGCGGAGTGCCGACTACATCGCCCGCGTCGACGGCCGGCGCAGCTATCCGTGGCGCATTGTGGCCTACGCCGCGACGGCGACCGAACTGCCCGTGAACGACATGGTCTGGCAGACGGCCGAAGCGAGCCGCGTGGCCGACGCCTCGTGGGTGCGCGACGGCAAGATCGCATGGGACTGGTGGAACAACTGGGGCGTCTACGGCGTCGATTTCAAGTCGGGCATCAATACCGAAACCTATAAGTATTTCATCGATTTCGCCGCCGCCAACGGCATCGAGTACGTGGCGCTCGACGAGGGGTGGGGCGTGCGCGACGGCGACGTCATGCACGTCGTGCCGGAGATCGACCTGCCGGAGATCGTCTCCTACGCCCGCGAGAAGAAGGTGGGCATCATCCTGTGGGTGGTGGCCAAGGTGCTCGACGACAAGCTCGAGGAGGCGTGCCGCTACTATTCGGAGCTGGGCGTCGCGGGCTGGAAGGTCGACTTCATCGACCGGCAGGACCAGGCGGCCGTGGAGCGTGTCTACCGCATCGCCGACGCTGCGGCGCGCTACCGCATGATCGTGGATTTCCACGGCGTCTACAAGCCCACGGGGTTGCAGCGCACCTATCCCAACGTCGTCAACTTCGAAGGGATCTTCGGGCTGGAACAGCTCAAATGGACGGACAGGACGGACGCCGACATGCCGGCCTACGACTGCACCTTCCCCTTCATCCGTCAGGTGGCCGGCCCGGTCGACTACACGCAGGGGGCGATGCGCAACGCTTCGCGCAAGAATTTCCGTGCAGTCAACAACCATCCGATGAGCCAGGGCACGCGCGCCCATCAGGTCGCGACCTACGTCGTCTTCGATTCGCCGCTGGTGATGCTCTGCGATTCGCCGACGGCCTACGAGAAGGAGCCTGAGACGCTCGATTACATCGTGCGCTTCCCGACGCGCTTCGACCAGACGTTGATTCCCGCCGGCGAGATCGGCCGCTACATCGTCACGGCGCGGCGTGCGGGCGACCGCTGGTACCTGGGTGCGCTGACGAACTGGGATGCCCGCGAGGTGGAGGTGAAACTCGATTTCCTGGGCGACGGCCGGTGGAAGGCGCGCATCTTCCGCGACGGCGTGAATGCCGACCGCTACGGCGAGGATTACCTCTTGGAGGAGCGGACGGTGACGGCGGCCGACAGTCTTGCGATGGCGATGGCCCCCGGCGGCGGTTACGCCGTGCAGTTCGAACGGGTGCAGTAATCTCCGACCGACGATACGAGGAGCGCCCGAAAGCGCTCCTCGTATCGTTTGCGGTACGGGATACAGAAGGGGGGGGGCCGTCCGGCGATCGGACGGCCCCCCCCCTTCTGTATCCCGTACGGTCGGGTGCGTCACTCCTCGAGCCAGCTGCCCAGCTCGGCGTAGATCTTGTCGGCGATGAACTTCATCGCCTCGGAGCTCGGGTGGCACCCCTTGCCCGTGGCGGGATTGTAGTCGTGCTTGGGCATGTAGGTCTGGTCGTTGAAGCCGTTCACGGCGTAGAGGTCGACGCAGCGGGCGCCGTAGTGGCGGGCGATGGCGAGCGTCGAGCGTTCGATGCCCGTCGAGAGGTAGTCGCCGATGATGCAGACGATCTTGACGTCGGGATAACGCTCTTTCAGCAAGCGAAGCAGTTTGATGTAGGCCGTGCAGAAGGTCGTGTCGTCGAGCGCTTCGATCTCGGCGCGCGTCGCGGCCGCGTCGGCTGCGGCGAACAATTCGGCCAGCGCCGCCTCCGACGGTGCCTCGGCGCTTTGGATCGGAAGGCCCGGAGCGAGCGGGTCGACGTTGTGCGCGTAGTCGTTCGTGCCGCCGTGGATGAGCACGATATCGGGCTGCCCCACGCCGCCCTGTGCGATGAAGCGGGCGCAGAAGTCGTTGCCGTACCATGCCTGGGAAGCGTAGGCCGGATCGGTCGTGCGGGCGACGGCCGTGCCGGAGAAGGAGATGTTGCGCTCGATGCGGGCGTCGGACATCAGGTCGTGGGCCAGCCGGTACCAGTAGGTTTGCGACACGGAGGTCAGATCGTGGTCCGAGGTCGGATAGTGGCATGAATAACCCGACGGTACGAAACCTCGGAAGGTCGAAATCGAGTCGCCTATAACGCTGATGCGCTTGGTCTTGCTCACGGGCAGCAGGGTGGTCATGCCTTCGATGACGGGGTATCCGTCGGCGTCGAGCGTCCAGTTTTTCAGTGTGCGGCCGCAAGTGCCCTCGTAAGCGGCGACAGCGGCATTGAGGTCGGCCAGCAGCGTCGACATCTCTCCGTAGGCCTTGACGGTCGCTGCGTCCGCCTTGGTGAGATTCGAAATTCCCGGACCGGCCTGCGTGCTCGGGTCGAAATAACAATGTTTGAGAGAGGTGATCGTATAGCTGCCGCTGTGGATTTTGGCGTAGATGCCGCCGCAGTAGATGGAGGTCGAGGGTTCGCCGTCGGTCAGGAAGCCGTTCCTGCCGATGGTCGAGTAGAGTCCGTAGAGTTCGGCGGCTGTCGGCGAGCCGTTCTGGAAACCGAGGATACCCGACAGCGTGTTGTTGGCCGAGGGATAACCGCCTGCCTTGCCTACGGTCTTGACGGTTTGGACGCGCGATGCGCAGTTGACGATGTGGGCTTTGCCCGTTCCGACTTGCAGCCAGCCGACCAGACCGGTTGCGAGCGTATAGCCGTTGGAACCGTTGTTGCCCGTCGCCTCGACCTCGCGGCCGGCGTAGATGCTGTTGACGATGTCGACGATGCAGGCCGCGTCGTTGCATTTGGCGTATCCGCAAATACCGCCCACGCTATGCTGTCCGCGGCAGTTGCCGTAGGCGATGCAGCCGTCGACGGCGGTTTCGCCTTTCGATACGATGTAGCCCACGATACCGCCCACCTGATGCAATGAGGAGCTGACGTCGCCGTAGCTCTGGCAGTTCTCGATGAAACTGTCGCCGTAGGAGGTGATCGAACCGGATATACCGCCTGTATTGTAGCCGTATCCCGTGACGGATTCCCGCGACGTGCAGTTCCGCACGATCGATGTGTGCTCCGCTGTGGCGGTTCCCTGATAGCCGGCGATGCCGCCGACGTTATCGGCTCCGAATACCATGATGTCGGTTTCGCAATCTTCGACGACGGCTGTCATATTGCTTCCGTCGTCGGCGTTTTCCTCGTTGGCTTGCAGCGCCCCGACGATGCCGCCCGTGTGATCGCCCTTCGACGAGAGCGAGGCCGAGGCAGCGATCGTGCAGCCGGAGATCTTGCCCGAAGTGAGATGTCCCGCTATTCCGCCGACATAATTGCCGTTGTAGGCCGATGCTTTGCCGCCCACCGTACAATTTTCTATCGTCGAATTGCGACGGGCGCGGCCTACGATGCCGCCGAGGAAGTGAGTTTCGGCATCGATCGTGGCCGCGGCGTCGACCGTGCAGTCCGATATCTTCGTCCCGCTCGTGTAGCCGGCCATGCCGCCGATCTGTGCCAGCGCGCGAATAGAGCCTTTCAACGTGCAGCCTGCGATCTCGGAGTCGAGCGCGTAGCCGATGATACCGCCGACGTCGCTGACGGCATATCCGTCGAACTCCGTTTCGGCCGTTCCGACGAGCGATCCTTCAAACGTGCAGCCGTGGATCACGCTTTGTTTCGCCACGCCGGCCACACCGCCTGCATGGAGTCCGGAAGCCGAGTATTCGCACTCTTCGAGATGGATGTCCTTCACGGTCGCTCCGTCCAGATAACCGAACAGACCGCAGGCGCCGGATTCGCAGTTTGTCAGCGTGAAATTGCCGATCGTGTGGCCTTCGCCGTCGTAAACGCCCCGGAACGGCGATTGTTCGCTGAGTCCGATCGGTTGGATCGCGATCTGAGCCATGTCGATGTCGGCGATTTGGAGGTAATGTTTGTCGGCGAATTCGGCGTATTCGCCGCCGTCGCTGTTGCAAAGAGCGATCAGTCGTTGCAGGTCTTCTGCCGTCGCCACCTGATAGGGGGCTTCGGCGGTTCCTTCGCCGTTCCAGCCGTCGATGGATTCTCTGGCTGCGGTCGAAAGGTTTATGCTCGCATCGTAGCAGGCGTTACGTTTCATTTCGCATTGGAACGGCTGCGTGTACACGGCTTTTTCGGTGGTTACGGAGAGGGTCCCGTCGTAGGTGCCCGGAGCGAGTATCATGTAAATGTCTTTGGCGCTCTCCTGCGACGACGGGACGGCGTAAGGAATGGAGAGCTGTGTTTTTGCCGTGCGGGAGGCGAGTCCTGTCACGATCAGCGACGCCTCGTCACTCAGCCCGGTCAGATCCAGTTTAAACGCACCGGTCATCGGCGTATTCTCGTCGGCGAAAGCGATCGATTGCACCTTCTCGTCTCCGTACTGTCCGTCTGCGAAGACCTTTGCGCGCAGAATTCCTCCCAGCACGTGCATTTGCAGGGCGGGTATCTCAGAGAGGGACTCGGCGTCGAGTCTTTGCGGATAGGAGACCATTGGCAGGTTCGCGATGTCGAATGCGCCGGCTTCGGACTGCGACTGTACGGCAGCGATCGACAGCGCCACGTTTTTCGCATCGTTGGACGAATTGTCTTTCGTGTAGGGAAAATAGGCATGGAGCTTGTCGCCGGTTTCGGCGCGGTTGACGTGGAATGCGATCGCGCTTGTGCCATCGTTCGTTGTGACGGAGGCTTCGGCATTGAGCGTCGGTGCCGACGATACGGCGTAGACCCCGATCCTGTCGCCGCTTTCCCACGGGTGTCTGTCGTCCGTCGACGATCCGAGAGCCGCCGTCAGGTCGGATTCGACGATGCAGGTCAGGTCAACGCCTCCGCTTTTCGGTTGTTCGACGGGGGCGTCGTCCGTGCAGGCGCCGAATGCCAGCGCCAGCGTCGCAGAACAGGCGAACAGCCTTCCGATAAGACCGCTCCGGCGTTTTGCTGTCCGGACGGTCTTGTTTCGGAAGTCCTCTCTGCGAACGTCGTGTCTGTCGCTGCCGACCGTCGAGTGGCGGATTCCTGCCGTGTAGTCGGGCTTTTTGATCTCTTCTCGTTTCATAAATTTGTAGTTTGAGGTTCGATGTGTCGAAAGGTTTTCATTATGAATATACACGCCGGCGGATAAAAACACCTAAGAACGAGGCGGGATTTTTCGACGATCGCGAACGGAATCGGCCGGAAAACGACACACGGGAGCTTTTCAGAAAAACTCCCGTGCCGTTTCGGTTTCCGATGTCGGCTTCTTTTACATCCGTCCCTTTTCGTCTCCGGCGCCGCTCTCGACCTTGCGGGCCTTGAACGACTTGCCGGTCTTGAAGTTGTAGTTGACCGTCAGTACGAAGCGGCGGGGCTGCCAGTCGTTGGATACCCGCAGGTCGCGTACGAAGGTTTCGGTCTCGGCCACGAACCGCTGCGAACGGTCGAAGAGGTTCGCTACCTGCGCCGTGAGTGTCAGACGGTTGTCCAGCAGGCGTTTTTTGAGGCTCAGCGTCACGCTGTGGTAACTCTTCATGTCGAGGTTGGCCTGCCGGAAGCGGCTCATGGCGTAGTATTCGGCTTCGATGAAGAACTTGCGCGGCAGCGTGAAGGTCGTCGCGGCGTTGGCGAAGGCGGCCCACGTCGTTCGCAGCGGTGCGTCGGCGGTGATGCGGTCGCGGCGGCAGATGCCCGTGAGGTTGGCGTTGAGCGTCCACCACTTCGTGAGTTGCAGGGGAATATTCGCCGCGGCGAAGTATTGCTCCGTGCGGTCGAGGTTCTCGAAACGCAGGTTGGTGATCGATGCGTCGGCGGCGTCGCTGCCGAAGACCTGCGCGATCTCGTCGTGGTGGAGTTGGGCGCCGGCGCTGAGCGAATACTTTCCGGCGAAGACGGCCGTGAGCGAGAGGTTGTCGGTGTAGGCGGGCAGCAGGTCGGGGTTGCCCGACTGGTAGGTGTAGTCCGAAATCTGCATTCGCATCGGGTTGAGCGCCCAGAAGCCCGGCCGCGAGATGTTGCGGGCGTACTGCGCCGTGAGCGACCACAGTCCCGCCGCATCGAACGCATAGGTCAGGTTGGCGTTGGGAAAGAGGCTGAAATAACGCTGGCGCACGTCGCTGCCGTAACCCGTGGTGCGGGTATATTCGCCGCGCAGCCCCGCCACGACGTTCCAATGCCCCTTTTTCAGCGTCGCGGCGGCGTAGGCGGCCGTGATGTGCTCGGTATAGTCGGTGACGTAGCTGTACGCGTCGAGCGTCTCCCACCCCTCGGGGCGGAGGTAGCGGTAGAGCGCTTCGTTGTGCATGTCGTTGTAGGTGTACTTCGCGCCGGCGCGCAGCTGCCACGCCTCGCCGAGTCGCTTTTCGAGTGCGGCGTTGAGCGCCGCCACGTTGTAAAGCCCCCGCGTGCGGTCGTCGTAGGTCGAGTCGCGCACGATGCCGGCGGCGGTCGAGCGGACGAAACTGTCGTTGCCGTGGCGGCGGTTGTTACGGCTGTAATCGGCCATGACTTTGAGCGTCGAGCCGAGCGTGTCGATGCGCCAGATGTAGTTGAAGGTGGCCGAGAAGGTATTGACGCGCTCCGAACCGTCGTAGAGGCTTTCGTTGCGGGTCAGCCGCTCCGCTTCGCGGAAGTCGGTCGACGAGCGGTTGGGCGAGCGGTCGCGGTCGATGTAGAAGTCGGCCTCGGCGCCGATGCTGTGCCGTTCGGAGATGTCGAAGATCGCGCCGGCGCGTCCGCCGCCGCAGTTGTCGCGGCCCCGCATTTCGGAGGAGGCGTCGAGCAGTGCGCCGCCCGCACGGTATTCGGTGTGTTCGGCGGTTTTCGTGACATGCAGCGGCACGACGCTCGCCCAGCCCGAAGCGTTGAAGGTCCAGCGTCCTGCGTGGCCGTTGAGCGAGAGCGAGGGGTTGTAGCCTTCGATCTGCCGGCTCTGGCGCGTCGAGAACGAAAGGTCGCCCGTGAGCCCGTTGTCGCGCTGGCGGCGGAGCGTGATGCGGATGATGCCGGCCGCCGAGTCGGCGTCGTAGTCGGCACCGGCCTGCGGGATGACCTCGATGCGCTGGATCTCCTCCGATTTCAGCCCGCGCAGGTAGTTGAGCAGCTGCTCGGTGGACATGCGCACTTCGCGGTCGTTGATGTAGACCTTGACGCCCGATGCGCCGTTGATGGCGATCTTGTCGTCGGTGAGCCAGACGCCGGGCGCCTGTTTGAGCAGTTCGGTGCCGTCCTTGCCGAGCGCGACGGGCGAGCCTGCGATCTCCATGACGAACCGGTCGGCTTCGCGGCGGACGAGACTGGTCTTGACGACCACCTCCTGCATCTCGACCGACGCGGGATGCAGTACGAATTCGCCCAGATCGCCCGGCGTATCGACGTCGCGTGTGAGCGTTTCGTAGCCGAGGTATTGGATCGTCAGGCGGTACCGGCCGGCCGGGACTTTGAGCGAGAACGACCCGTCTGCCGCGGTTGCCGTACCCGCCAACTGCGTTTCGGCGTCGAGCAGCACGACCGTGGCGTAGGCGACGGCCGTGCCGTCCGGATCGACGACCCGTCCCGTCGTCGGGGTTTGACGGGCGGCCGAGGCGTCGACGGCGAGGGCGGCGAAGAGCAGGAGCAGCGGCATACGGAGGAGATACTGTTTCATTTTCCGGTGGTTGTATGTTTCGATTGCTATTTTACGCTGCAAATATATATATAAACGAATATAGTTTGTATTGCAAAGTAGTGATTTTTTTAAAATATTTTTGTCACCTATTTTAAAAGTGCGGAAGAGGTGCGCCGGAAACGGCGGCGGAGCGGCGCGTATTGCGGCGGGGCAGGGATGCCCCTCGGCTTTCCATGCGAAAGAGGCTCGTCGGCGGCCGCCATAACCGGCCGCCGACGGGTTCGGCATGCGTGGGGCGGCGGGATGATGCGATGGCGCTCGGTTTGGATGGGTGCGGGCGGTTCCGGTGTTTTTAGCCTTCGTTGCCGGATCGGTCGCAGTGCGAAGGCGATGCGGCGGTGTGCACTTCGCCGGTGTTCGTGCGGTTCCGCCCGCTGTCGGCAGACTGCATCCGAAGCGGGGCGGATCGTCTTTTCGCGGGATTATGCCTTGTGGATAAGTCGATTGCAGAGTGGAGGGGCCGATCCGTCCGCACCCGAAATCGAGCGAGCGTCGGGGCGAAACGATCCCTCTCGGGCGAAGTGCCGGACTCCTTGTGCAGCGCTCTTGCAGCAATGCGTTTCGGGGCGGGGGGCCGTTTCCGGTGTGCAGGCGCGGTACGTCCCTCCCGCGGGCCGCACCCGCTTCGGGTCACTGGTTTTTCTTTTGTTTTTCGTCGCCCGAAAATGAAATTAATTGCGGAAAAATTTGTACTTTTGCAAAATTAGAGCGGAAGGTCGGGCGGCGTGCATCGCCGGCCGACCCGCTGTGTCGAACCGTCCGCCGCAGGATGGAACCGACAATTAAAACTATTGACACGAAGCATGTTGAGTATTTTGTACTACATCTGGCTGGCAGCGATCTGTACGGTAGTCCTCGTCCTGTCGGTCGCGGTGTTGGCGCTGACGTACCCGTTCCAGAAGTCGCGGCGCATCGTTCACGAGATGTCGCGGTATCTGGCATTGAGTTTTCTGCTGCCTTTCCCCCGTCGGGTGGAGGGGTTGGAGAACGTCGACCGCCGCGAGCGTTACGTCATCGTACTCAACCACCAGGCCATGGTCGACATCGGCGCGCTCTACCACGTGCCGCTCAATTTCCGCTGGGTTTCCAAGCGCGAAGTCTTCCGCATCCCCTTCTTCGGGCAGTTCCTGCTCGTCCACGGCGACATCTGCATCGACAGGGGACGTGCCGCCGAGGCGTTGGAGCAGCTGCTCCGCGACGGCGGGCTGTGGTTGTCGCGCGGGGCTTCGGTGGCGATCTTTCCGGAGGGAACCCGCTCGAAGGACGGTCAGATCCACCGATTCAAGGCCGGGGCTTTCACGTTGGCCAAAGAGGCCGGTGTGCCGATCCTTCCGGTCGTGCTCGACGGTACGCAGCGGGTGATCGGCCGCAACCGCCTCTTCAATTGGCGCAACCGCATCACCGTGAAGGTGCTGCCGCCCGTGCCGGCGGCCGAGGTCGCGGCGACCGAGACCCACGTCCTGATGGACGGCGTGCGCGAGCGGATGGCCGCAGCTCTGGCCGAGGTGCGCGGACAGGCGCGGCCGAATCGTAACTAACAATTTATAGACAAGGAGTTTCCGGTATCGCCGGCGGTCCGCCGCCGGAAGCGGGAGCCGCCGGACTCCGCACGACGCAATTATGTCAGATTTACTCAATACCCCCGCCTCCTACGGCGACGACGCGATCGTAACCCTCACTCCGCGTGAGCACATCCGCCTGCGCCCCGGCATGTATATCGGCAAGCTGGGCGACGGTTCGCAGCCCGACGACGGCATCTACGTGCTCATCAAGGAGGTCGTCGACAACTCGGTCGACGAGTTCATCATGGGCGCCGGCAAGCAGATCGAGATCACGGTGGTCGACAACGTGGTCACGGTGCGCGACTACGGGCGCGGCATTCCGCTCAAATCGCTCGCGGCGGCCGTCAGCGAGATGAATACCGGCGGCAAGTACGGCGGTACGGCCTTCAAGAAGACCGTCGGTCTGAACGGCGTGGGCGTCAAGGCCGTCAACATGCTTTCGAGCGAGTTCACCGCCCGTTCGGTGCGCGACGGCGAGGCCCGCACGGTCACCTTCGCGCAGGGCATCGAGCAGAGCGACCGCTGGGAGAGCGGCGTGGAGGAGCGCAACGGCACGCTGATCTCGTTCCGCGTGGACGAGGAGGTGTTCGGCGCCTACGCCTACAACATGGAGTACGTCGAGGAGATGGTGAAGAACTACACCTACCTCAACCTCGGCCTGACCTTCAAGCTCAACGGCCAGTCCTACGTCTCGAAGAACGGTCTGCTGGACCTGTTGAATGAGAAGATGTCCGACGCGCCGCTCTATGCGCCGATTCACCTCTCGGGCGACGACATCGAGGTGGCCATCACGCACGGGTCGGGCTACGGCGAGAGCTACTACTCGTTCGTCAACGGGCAGTACACCTCGCAGGGCGGTACGCACCAGGCGGCCTTCCGCGAGGCGATCGCCAAAACGGTCAAGGAGTTCTACCACAAGGATTACGATGCGTCGGACATCCGCACGTCGATCATCGCCGCCATCTCGGTCAAGGTCACCGACCCCGTGTTCGAGTCGCAGACCAAGATCAAGCTGGGGTCGAAGGAGATCGAGCCGGGCGTCTCGATGCGCAACTTCGTACTCGATTTCATCGGCAAGCACCTCGACGACTACCTGCACAAGCATGCCGAGACGGCGCAGGTGTTGCAGAAGAAGATCGTCGAGAACGAGAAGGAGCGCAAGGCGATTTCGGGCATTCAGAAGAAGGCGCGCGAGACGGCCAAGAAGGTGTCGCTCAACAACAAGAAGCTGCGCGACTGCAAGATACACCTCACGGACAGGAACGACCTGGCCGAGCAGTCGATGATCTTCATCACGGAGGGCAACTCGGCCTCGGGTTCGATCACGACGAGCCGCGACGTGCGCACGCAGGCGGTTTTTTCGCTGCGCGGCAAGCCGCTCAACTGCTTCGGCCTGACGAAGAAGGTGGTCTACGAGAACGAGGAGTTCAACCTGTTGCAGGCGGCGCTCAACATCGAGGAGGATATGGACAACCTGCGCTACAACAAGGTCATCATCGCCACCGATGCCGATGTCGACGGAATGCACATCCGGCTGCTGCTGATGACCTTCTTCCTGCAATTCTTCCCCGACGTGATCCGCGGCGGCCATCTCTATATCCTCCAGACGCCGCTGTTCCGCGTGCGCAACAAGCGGGAAACCTTCTACTGCTATACCGACGAGGAGCGGCAGCAGGCGATCCGCAAGTGCGGCGCGCAGGCCGAAATCACGCGTTTCAAGGGTTTGGGCGAGATCTCGGCCGACGAGTTCAAGGAGTTCATCGGCGAACGGATGCGGCTGGACAAGGTGCGTCTGACGAAGGACGATCCCATTCACGACATGCTGGAGTTCTACATGGGCAAGAACTCGCCCGAACGGCAGGGGTTCATCGTCGACAATCTCCGCATCGAGGAGGATATCGTGGAGGGCGACTTGCAGATCGGCGAGGCGTGACGGCCGGTTTTTTCGGCCGGAGATCGGATTGAAAATTAAACGACTATGAGCGAAGAGATATATCCCAACGACGACCCCGCGACCGGGCCCGAAACGGCCGCTGCCGCGGATGCCGCCGCATCTCAGGAGGCCGCGCAGCCTGCGGCGCAGGGCCGCTATGCGCGCCTGACCTCCGAGACGGGGGGCGTGCGCAAGCTGACGGGCATGTACAAGAACTGGTTCTTGGACTACGCCTCCTACGTGATCCTGGAACGCGCCGTGCCCCATGTGGGCGACGGCCTGAAACCCGTGCAGCGGCGCATTCTCCACGCCATGAAGGTGATCGACGACGGCCGCTACAACAAGGTGGCCAACATCGTGGGGCAGACCATGCAGTATCACCCCCACGGCGACGCCTCGATCAAGGACGCGCTGGTGCAGCTGGGGCAGAAGGACCTGTTGATCGACTGCCAGGGCAACTGGGGCAACATCCTCACGGGCGACGAGGCGGCCGCCGGCCGTTACATCGAGGCGCGGCTGTCGAAATTCGCGCTCGACGTGGTCTTCAACAAGAAGACCACCGAGTGGATGCTCTCCTACGATGGCCGCAAGGAGGAGCCGGTGACGCTTCCCGTCAAATTCCCGCTGCTGCTGGCGCAGGGTGCCGACGGCATCGCCGTGGGACTGGCGTCGAAGATCCTGCCGCACAACTTCAACGAGTTGATCCATGCAGCCGTCGCGCATCTGCGCGGCGAGACGTTCCAGCTCTATCCCGACTTTCCGACGGGCGGCATGATCGACGTGTCGCGCTACAACGACGGCCTGCGGGGCGGGGTGGTGAAGGTGCGCGCCAAGATATCGAAGATCGACAAACGGACGCTGGCCATTACCGAAATTCCCTATACGACGACCACCGAGTCGATCAAGGAGTCGATCATCAAGGCCAACGAGAAGGGCAAGATCAAGATCCGCCGCGTGGACGACAACACGGCCGAGCACGTGGAGATCATCGTGCAGGTGGCGCCCGACGAGTCGTCGGACAAGACGATCGACGCGCTCTACGCCTTCACCGACTGCGAGGTGTCGATTTCGCCCAACGCCTGCGTCATCTGGGACGAGAAGCCCCACTTCATGGGCGTGAGCGAGATCCTGCGCCGTTCGGCCGATCATACGCGGGCGCTGCTGGGGCAGGAGCTCGAAATCCGGTTGCATGAACTCAACGAGGCGTGGCACGCCGCTTCGCTCGAACGCATCTTCATCGAGAACAAGCTCTACCAGCTCATCGAGGGGTGCAAGACCCGCGAGGCGGCCTACGAGGCGGTGGACGAGGGGCTGGCGCCCTTCAAGAAGCTGTTGCGCAGGGAAGTGACGCTCGACGACGTGCAGCGCCTCACGGAGTTGAAGTTCATCCGCATCTCGCGGTTCGATTCGGAGAGGGCCGACAACGAGATCAAGGCGATCGAGGCCGAGATCGAGCGCGTGCGCTACGATCTGGATCATCTGACCGACTACGCCGTGGCCTACTACGAACGCATCCGCGAGAAGTACGGCAAGGGCCGCGAGCGGCGTACCGAATTGCGGTCGTTCGATACGATCGAGGCGGCGAAGGTGGCCGTCACGAACGCCAAGCTGTACGTCGACCGCGCCGAGGGATTCTTCGGCATCGGCAAGTCGATGAAGGACGCCGAGTTCGTGTGCGACTGTTCGGACATCGACGACGTGATCGTCTTTACGAAGGACGGCCGCTACATTATCACCAAGGTGAGCGACAAGGCCTTCTTCGACAAGAATATCTATTACATCGGCGTCTTCAAGCGCAACGACGAGCGGACGATCTACAACGTCCTCTACCGCGACGGCAAGAACGGCCCGATCCTGATGAAGCGCTGCGCGATCAAGGGCATCACGCGCGACAAGGAGTACGACATCACGAAGGGAACGCCCCGAAGCGAAATCCTCTACATGACGGTCAACCCCAACGGCGAGGCCGAGGTGCTGAAAGTCTACTTCAAGCCGCGCCCGCGGTTGAAGAAGGTGATCGTCGATCTCGACTTCTCGACGCTGGCCATCAAGGGGCGTCAGAGCCAGGGCAACCTCTTTTCGCGCTACGGCATCCACAAGATCGTGATGAAGGAGCGCGGCACGTCGACGCTCGGCAGCCAGGAAATCTGGTTCGACGACGACGTGCACCGGCTCAACACCGAAGGGCGGGGCTATGCGCTGGGTGCCTTCAAGGGCGAGGACAAGTTGCTGGTATGGACGCCCCGCACCTACTATATCACGGGCTACGACCTGCAACAGCACTTTCCCGACGATACGGTGCTGGTCGAACGCTACCGTCCCGAGCGGGTCTATGCGGTCTGCTATTTCGACCGCGAGCAGAACTATTACTATCTGAAACGCTTCCCGATCGAATCGAGCGACAAGACGCAGTTCTTCCTCGACGAGGAGGGAACGGGCGATTTCGTCTGCCGCACGGGACGTGCCGGAGCACAGCTGGAAGTGACCTATGCCGGAGCGCAGGCATCGCGGCCTGCGGAGCGCATAGAAGTCGACGGTTTCGTCGGTGTCAAGAGCCACCGTGCCAAGGGCAAGCGGGTGACGACCTTCGAGGTGGCGTCGCTGCACTTCGTCGAGCCCGAAGAACCCGAAGAGGAGCCGGCCGATCCTGCGACGGGAGATGACCGCTCCGGTGACGCGCCTGCGGGCGGTCCGGCCGTTGCGACGGGAGCGGCTGCGGCGAATGAGGTCGGCGCAGCGTCGGGAATCGAACTGCCCGAGGGGCCTGCGGCGGTGCCGCCGCAGACGGACGACGTGGAGTTCACGATCGAACGCCCGCGCGGGGATCAGGACGACGTGATCGACGTGGAGCAGCTCAACCTGTTCTGAAAGGACGAATCCGAAAAAAAACGGCCGAAATGACGACGAAGGTCTTTCTGGTGGGGTATATGGGGTGCGGTAAGAGCACGCTGGCGCGTAAATTGTCGCGCCGTACAGGGGTGCGCGCCGTCGATACCGACGCCGAGGTCGAACGCATGGAGGGGGCGTCGGTCGGCGACATCTTCCGTTACGAGGGCGAGGAGCGCTTCCGCGAACTGGAACGTTCGGTGGTGGAGCGCGTGGCGGCTTCCGGCGAGGCCTGCATCGTCGCCACGGGCGGCGGCCTGCCCACGTGGAGCGACAATATGGAGATGCTGTCGAAGGCGGGTACGACGGTCTATCTGCGCCGTTCGGCGGAGCGGATCGCCGCGCGGCTGACGCCCTACGGACGGGCGAAACGCCCCAAATTGCAGGGGCTCGGCGATGCCGAGCTGGTGGAGTTCATGCGGCGCAACATCGCCGAGCGCGAACCCTACTACGCGCAGGCGGCGCTCGTGCTCGACTGCGACACGCTGAGCGACGAGGAGGCCGTGGAACGGATCATACATTATCTCGAAGGGAATGAATAACGCTCCGATAGGAATCTACGATTCGGGACTGGGCGGGCTGACCGTCTGGCGCGAGGTGCGGCGTCTGCTGCCGGAGGAGTCGCTGCTCTATCTGGGCGACGGCAAGAACTGCCCCTACGGCTCGCGCCCGCGCGAGGAGGTGCGTGCGCTTGCGGATGCAGCCGTCGCGCGGCTCGTGGAGGAGGGGTGCAAACTGGTCGTCGTGGCCTGCAATACGGCGACGGCCGCCGCGATCGATTTCCTGCGGGCGAACTATGCGGCGCTGCCGATCGTGGGTATGGAGCCTGCCGTGAAACCCGCCTGCCAGAATACGCGCAGCGGCGTGGTGGGGGTATTGGCGACCGAACGGAGTCTCGAAGGCGACCTGTTCCACCGCACGGCGGCGCGTTACGGCCACGACGTGACCATCATCGCCGAGCCGGGGCGGGGCTTCGTCGAGCTGGTGGAGAACGACCTCGAACAGACGCCCGAGGCGGATCGCGCCGTGGCGGCGGCGATGGCCGGAATGCTGGCGCGCGGCGCCGACCAGATCGTGCTGGGGTGTACGCACTATCCCTTCCTGATCGGAGCGATCCGCCGGGCTGCGGCCGGGCGCGGCGTGACGATCATCGATCCTGCGCCCGCCGTGGCGCGCCGCACGGCCCAGCTGCTCGACGCCCGCGGCCTGCGTGCGGAGGCGGGGCATCGTCCCGAATACGGCTTCCTGACCTTCGCCGACGCGGCCTACGGCGAACGGTTGCGCCGCAAGGCTTTCGCCTGCGACGTTGCATAAATGGAAAATGATCGTTACTTTTGTGTCGATAAACGAACACTGACATGGCATCGACCCAATCCAAATCGGCAAAGGCCTCCGCAACGCGCTCCGACGGCGAGAGCGCGCGGTGGATTTTCGGCCTGCTGCTGCTCTTTGCCGGAATCTTTCTGGTGGCGTCGGTGGTCTTCTACTACTTCGACTGGCGCGGCGATTACAGCGCGCTGCACGGCATCGGCAGCGAGAATCCCAATTTCGACGATTCGATCGACAACCCCTGCGGCCGTCTGGGCGCATGGACGGCCGAGATGCTTGTCGGCCGTTCGTTCGGTCTGTTCGGGATCGTCGTCCCGATCATCGTGACGATGATGGGCGCGCGCATCCTGCGCCGGCGGCCCGTCCTTTTCCACCACTCGGTGCTCAGCTCGCTGCTGGTGCTGATCCTGGGGTCGCTGACGCTCGGCGTCGCCTTCGACGACGGGTGGGGAATGTTCAACAGCGGCTGGGGCGGCGCCTGCGGCATCGAAATGGGACGCCTGCTGAGCGGAAGCATCGGTATGGTGGGGTGCTTCATCGTGTTGCTGGGCGGCTGGATTCTGACGGGCGTCTTCATCAACCGCAATTTCATCAATACGGTCAACCGCGCCGGCAACGTGCTGGTCGACAAGAGCGGCAAGCTGGTGGGAACGGTGGCGCAGAAGGTGCCGTCGTTGCAGTCGCTCGTCGTCTCCCGTCCCCGGGAAGAGGAGGACGACGAGCAGGCGGCGCCTGCGGAGAGCGACGTGCGCGAAGTGCGGCCGACCCCTCCGCCCGCGCCCGTCGCGGAGGAGGAGCCGCAGCGGGAGCGGGCCGTCAGCCCTGCTGCCGGTGGGGCGCAGGCCGCGGTCGCGGCCGACGGCGAGGAGGACGATCCTTTCGTCGTGCACCCTGTGGGCGTGGCTCCCGTTTCGGGCGGCGTGCAGACCGTCAACGACTACTATGCCCGCAACCGCGTCACGGACGACGATCCCTTCGAGGAGCATACGCTCGGCGCGGAAGAGCCGGAGGGTGCGGACGCAGCGCCGCTGCCGTCGCGGCTGGCGGGCGAGGAGGACGAATTCGTCGAGATCGACCTTTCGGACGGCACGGACGATGCGGGCGGTGCGGTGCCGGCCGATACTCCGGCAGGGGCGGAGGATGCCGATGCGGAGGAGAATCCTTTCCTGGACGACGACGAACCTTTCACGGTGAAGGATGCGGGTGCGCCCGCGGCGGCCGGCGATGCGCCCGAAGGGGTGGTGGTGACCGTCGAGGAGCACCACGATGCGCTGGTGGACGAACACCGGATCACGACCGAAGCCTACGACCCGTTGAAGGATCTGGTCAATTACCGCCGTCCGTCGGTCGCGCTGCTCGAAGATTACCTCTCCGACTCGGAGGTGACCGACGAGGAGATTTACGAGAACAAGTCGCGCATCGAGGAGACGCTCAAAAATTTCGGCATCCCCATTCAGCGCATCAAGGCCACGACGGGCCCCACGGTGACGCTCTACGAGATCGTACAGGCCCAGGGGGTCAAGATTTCGCGTATCCAGAATTTGCAGAACGACATCGCGCAAAGCCTCAAAGCGCTGGGTATCCGCATCATCGCACCGATCCCCGGCAAGGGGACCATCGGTATCGAGGTGCCCAACCGCAACAAGCAGATCGTGTCGATGTATTCGGCCGTGCGCTCGATGAAATTCCAGGAGGCGAAGGCCGAACTGCCGGTGGTGATCGGCCGCACGATCCAGAACGAGAACTACGTCTTCGATCTTGCGAAAATGCCCCACCTGCTGGTGGCCGGTGCCACGGGACAGGGCAAGTCGGTGGGACTGAACGCCATTATCACCTCCTTGCTCTACAAGAAGCATCCGGCGCAGTTGAAGTTCGTGATGATCGACCCCAAAATGGTCGAGTTTTCGCTCTATGCCAAGATCGAACGGCATTTCCTGGCCAAAATGGAGTCGGAGGAGGAGGCCATCATCACCGATCCGCGCAAGGCGGTCTATACGCTCAACTCGCTCTGCATCGAAATGGAGAACCGGTTGTCGCTGTGCAAGGACGCCGGTGCGCGCAACATCAAGGAGTACAACGAGAAGTTCACCGCGCGGCGGCTCAATCCCCTCAAAGGACACCGCTACCTGCCCTACATCGTTGTGGTGGTCGACGAGTTCGCCGACCTCATCATGACGGCCAAGGAGGTCGAGGGTCCCGTGATGCGGCTGGCGCAGAAGGCGCGTGCGGTGGGCATCCACCTCATCATCGCCACGCAACGTCCCGACGTGAAGGTCATCACGGGCGGCATCAAGGCCAACTTTCCGGCGCGCATCGCTTTCCGCGTGATGCAGATGATCGACTCGCGCACGATCATCGACCGTCCGGGCGCCGAGCAGCTGATCGGCCGCGGCGACATGCTCTTCTCGAACAACGGCGAACTGACGCGCATACAGTGCGCACTGGTCGATACGCCCGAAGTGGAGCGTATCGTGGAGTATATCTCCAAGCAGCAGAGCTATACGTCGGCCTACAACCTGCCCGACTATACGCCCGACTCGGGCGGCGGCGAGGCGGCGCTGGGCAGCGAGAGCTCCGCACCGGTGAAATACGACTCGAAATTCGCCGAGATCGCCCGCGACGCCGTGTCGCAGGGGCAGATCTCGACCTCGATGATCCAGCGCAACTACGAAGTGGGCTTCAACCGTGCCGGCCGGATCATGATGCAGCTCGAACGGGCGGGCATCGTGGGGCGGCAGGAGGGCGCCAAACCGCGCGATATTCTCTATCACGACCTGCCGAGCCTCGAAGCGAAGTTGCAGGAATTGGGTGTTTTCTGACGATGACGACACGATCGAATACGATAGTCCGGCCCGGCGGTCTGCTCCGGTGGGCGCTGTGTCTGGCGGCGCTGGTATCCTTGCTGCCGCTGCGTGCGGCGGACGATGCGCCTGCGCGGAAGGTCGCAGGCGAGCTGGCGGCCCGTTTCCGGGCGATGAAGGCCTATACGGTGACCTTTGCGGTCGAAGGCGACGACTTTGCCGCCGAAGGAAGTTATGCCGTCGAGGGCGACCGCTATTACATGCGCGTGGGCGATGCCGAGGCCTACTCCGACGGCGTTTCGAAATGGGAGGTCGATCCCTCGAAGCGCGAGGTGGTGGTCGACGTCGTCGACACGCAGAGCCGCAGCTTGCTGGGCAACCCGACGCGGGCGTTCGATTTCCTGGACGACGCCTTCCGCAGCGAACTGCTGCCCTCCGAAGGCGAGGTGCGCCGTCTGCGGCTCACGCCGGTCGACAAGGGGGCGGCGATGAGTTCGATCACGGTCGACGTCGCCGCCGACGGATCGCCGCGTGCGGTGATCTACGATCTCGACGGCGAGCGGATGCGTATCGAGATCCGGCGGATCGAACCGTCGGCCGAGGTGCGGCGCTTCGATGCGGCGGACTACGCCGGTTACGAGCTGATCGATTTCCGTTGAGGCGTGCTGGAGACGGCAGCGGGGTTTCGGAACGTTCCGGAACCCCGCTGCCGTTTGGTTAGTCGCGGCCCAGTACGGTCTGCTCCGCCACGCGGCGCAGGTAGGCCGCCGTGTCGGGATCGAGCAGGCCGTCGGAGGGCGCCGCACCGAAAGGCGCTCCGGTCAGCGTCGTGCAGATCACGGCCGCCGCCAGGTAGGAGCCGGCGTAGGAGGGGTGCGAACCGTCGGCGGCGTAGAGCTCGATGTCGGGCCGTTCGGTGCGCACGCGGCTCCATGCGACGCCGACCGGAATGCAGCCCGCCCCGACGGCCTCGGCTTCGGCGAGGGTGTTGACGCGGATGCGCTCCTGCATCGATGCGTAGCTTCGGAGGAAGTCGTAGTCGAATTTCCGCTCGGTATAACCGTCGCGCCGTCCCCACGTCATCTCGACGTAGGGTCTGACCTTCGGGTTGTGGGTGCGGATGTGGGCGACGATCGCCTCCATGTGGCCGGCGATCCCCTTGTCGTCGGGGGTGCCGATCAGCGCCGGGTGGAGGCTCTGATCCTGCAACACGACGAAATCGTAACCGCCTCGTTCGATCAGATCGCGGCAGTCGGCCTGTTCGAGGTGGCGCTCCATCGTGCAGCCGCCGATGGTGAACATCTCGACGCGCAGGTCGCGCCCTTCGAAGGAGGCCAGTTCGCGGACGATCCCCGGCACGAGGTTGTAATACGTGTAGCTGTTGCCGATGAAGAGGACGCTCTGCGGGCGGGAGAGCGGGCGGGCGCCCAACCGGCGGATGCAGGCGCCCAGTCCGTGCGCGTTGCAGAATCCGCTGGTGCCGATGCTGTCGGAGGGGATCGGACGCCCGTCGTCGGCGCGCAGGTCGGCAGCCTGCACCCAGCGGATGCGCAGCGTGTCGCGCACCAGGGCGTCGCGCAGCCGGATCGTGCCGAAGACCTTGTAGGAGTTGCCTTTGCCTGAGGCGAAGAGGCGGTGGGTGTAGCGGATGTCCGGATCTTCCGCCGCACGCCGCAGCTGCGCGGCCGGAAGCCAGCGTCCCCGTTCGAAATATTCCAGCCGGTAGTATTTCGGGGCGGAGGCGTCGTTGCCGAAGAGGAAGTCGATGCCGATGCGTTCGCCGCGGCCGAGCGAGTCGACCGGTACGGCGAAGAGCCAGCAGTCGCCCGCCGCTCCGCCCCGCACGGCGGGGTTATGCGATTTGCCGAGCGTGCGGACGAAGCCGCCGGGGGCGTTGCCGTCGGCGCGGAGGTAGCGGAGCGTCGCTCCGGGGCGGCCGTCGGCCGTCAGGTACCCTTCGTCGACGAAGGTCGCGGCGTGCGCGGCGTGACGGGCTTTGTCGAAATGCCACAGGCAGGGCAGACCGCCTGCGGACGGATTTGCGCCGGCGACGCAGAGCACGGTGGCGACGCAAAGCAGCAGCGTAGAAAAGAATCGGTTCATGGTTCGTCGTAGGTTAGCAGAACAAAACTACGAAATCTTCCGCGCAATCGCAACTCCTGCGGACGGGAATTCGCCGCTTTGCCGGCCGGTGAAGAGCCGGTTTCCCGCGTCCTCCTGTCGGGGGCGGATGCCGAATGCGCTCAGATCGGCTGAAACCTGCCGAAAACGGAGGGTTTCGGTCGGAAGACATGTCGAGAGATTGAATTTTTACCCCTAAAAGTTGCCCGTTTGCGAAATAAATCGTATTTTTGCTTGTTATTAATAGGGGTTCGGCAAGCCGGATCGGAGCGCGACGGGAGATGTTTTCGGAAAATCTGCGGATGCGGATTTCCGCATCCCTGCGGACCGTCCGCCGACACGGAGAACGACAGTTGAAAACGAATAGATAAGACATGCTGACTGAAGAAGAAAAGAATGCCGGTTTGGAGGGGCGTATCATCCCCGTCAACATCGAGCAGCAGATGAAATCGGCCTACATCGACTACTCGATGTCGGTCATCGTTTCGCGCGCCCTGCCTGACGCGCGCGACGGTCTGAAGCCCGTGCACCGCCGTATTTTGTACGACATGAGCGCCGAACTGGGGCTCTATTCCGATAAACCGACGCGTAAGTCGGCCCGTATCGTGGGCGACGTGCTCGGTAAGTTCCATCCCCACGGCGACTCGTCGGTCTACGATGCCATGGTGCGCATGGCGCAGGAGTGGTCGCTGCGGTATCCGCTGATTTTCGGTCAGGGCAACTTCGGTTCGATGGACGGAGACTCGCCTGCGGCGATGCGTTATACCGAGGCGCGTATGCGCAAGATCACCGACGAGGTGATGGCCGACATCGACAAGGAGACGATCGACTGGACGAACAATTTCGACGATACGATGAAGGAGCCGACGGTGCTCCCCACCAAGATTCCGCTGCTGCTCGTCAACGGCGCGAGCGGCATCGCCGTGGGCATGGCCACCAACATGGCGCCCCATAATCTGGGCGAGGTGATCGACGCCTGCTGCGCCTATGTCGACAACCACGACATCGAGTGCGAGGAGCTGCTCCAGTACGTCAAGGGCCCCGATTTCCCGACGGGAGGCATCATCTACGGCTACGAGGGCGTCCGCGAGGCGCTCATGACGGGCCGCGGACGCGTCGTGATGCGCGCCCGGACCGAGATCGAACACACGGCGTCGGGCCGCGAGTGCATCGTGGTGACGGAGATTCCCTACATGGTCAACAAGGCCGAGATGATCAAGAAGATCGCCGACATGATCAACGACAAGAAGATCGAGGGCATCTCCTACATCAACGACGAATCGGACCGTCAGGGACTCCGCATCGTCATCATCCTCAAACAGGATGCCGTGGCGAGCGTGGTGCTCAATACGCTTTACAAGAATACGCCGTTGCAGACGTCGTTCCCCGTGAACAACATCGCGCTGGTGCACGGCCGTCCCTACCTGCTCAACCTGCGCGACATGATCCGCCACTTCATCGAGCACCGGCACGACGTGGTGGTGCGCCGCACGCGCTTCGATTTGCAAAAGGCCGAGGAACGGCTGCACATCGTGCTGGGTCTGTTGATCGCGCAGGACAATATCGACGAGGTGATCCACACCATTCGCGCCGCCCGCACGCCCGACGAGGCCAAGACGGCGCTTATGGAGAAGTTCGGCCTGAGCGAGTTGCAGGCTTCGGCGATCATCGAGATGCGCCTGCGCGCGCTGACAGGGCTGGAACACGGCAAGCTGACGGCCGAGCGCGACGAGTTGCAGAAGCAGATCGCCTACTTCAACGAGGTGCTCCGGAGCGAACCGTTGCAGATGAAGATCATCAAGGACGAACTGCTCGAAATGAAGGAGAAATACAGCGACGAACGCCGCACGGAGATCGTCTACGCCTCGGAGGAGTTCAATCCCGAAGATTTCTACGCCGACGACGAAATGGTCATCACCATTTCGCACATGGGCTATATCAAACGCACGCCGCTGGCCGAATACCGCACGCAGAACCGCGGCGGCGTAGGCGCCAAGGGCAGTGCGACGCGCGACGAGGACTTCATCGAGCACATCTACGTGGCCACGATGCACAACACGATGCTCTTCTTCACCGAGAAGGGGCGCTGCTTCTGGTTGAAGGTCTACCAGATTCCCGAAGGAACGCGCTCGTCGAAGGGACGCGCCATCCAGAACGTCATCCAGATCGAACCGGACGACAAGGTGCGCGCCTACATCAACGTCAAGCGCCTCGACGACGAGGAGTACGTCAACAACAACTATATCGTGATGTGTACCAAGGACGGTACGATCAAGAAGACCCGTTTGGAGGCCTATTCGCGGCCGCGCAGCAACGGCGTCAATGCCATCGTCATCCGCGAGGGCGACCAGCTCATCGAGGCGAAGCTCACCAGCGGCGAGGCCGAGGTGATGATCGCGGCGCGCGAGGGCAAGGCGATCCGCTTCAACGAGCGAACGGTGCGTCCGATCGGCCGTGTGGGCGCCGGCGTGCGCGGCATCTCGCTCGAAGAGGGCGACGAAGCGGTCGGCATGATTTGTGTCGAACCCGACAGCGGGCAGGACGTGTTGGTGCTCAGCGAAAACGGATACGGCAAACGGACCGATCTGGACGAGTACCGCATCACGAACCGCGGCGGCAAGGGCGTCAAGACGATCAATATTACCGAGAAGACCGGAAAACTGATCTCGATCCAGGCCGTGACCGACGACAACGATCTGATGATTATCAACCGGTCGGGTCTCACGATCCGCACGGCGGTGTCGCAGATCCGCGTGGCGGGCCGCGCTACGCAGGGCGTGCGGATCATCAACCTGCGCGAGGGCGACGCCATCGCCTCGGTAATGGCCGTTCCGGGCAGCGAGGAGGAGGAGCTGGCGGCGGTCGAAGGCGGGGAGAATCCCGCTCCCGCAGCGACGGACGAAACGCCTGCCGTCGAGCAATAAAGAGATACATCAGGAGATAAACCAATTATTTTAGTTAAAACGAGTATGAAAAGATTCATTTTGATGGCCGCAGCCGCTGCGTTGCTGGCCATTCCGGCTGCCGAAGCGCAGAAAGTGAATAAGGAGGCGACGTTGTCCAAACTCGAGAAGAGCGATGCCGACATCGCGAATCCCAAGAAGAACGCCAAGGCCGCCACGTGGATCAATCGCGGCAGAGTCTATTACGACGCCGCAGCGGAACCGACGGCCAACCTGTTCGCTCCGATGGAGACGACGCTGCTGAAACTTTCGGTGGGCGATCCCACGAGCACCGAGGAGGTGACGCTCAACGGTTCGAAAGCCATTGCATGGAACTATCCCTATTTCATCGCCTACGAGCGCGACGGGAAGATCGTGGCATGGAAGCAGTTGCAGGAGATCAAGGAAGGCGCCCTCGATACGGCGATCGAAGCCTATAACAAGGCCTACGAGCTGGATCCCAAGCAGGCGTCGAAGATCAAGAACGGTTTGGAGCAGATCTCCAATTACGCCTCGATTCTGGGCAATGTCTCGATCGAAGCGGGCGAATACCTTACGGGCGCCGAGGCCTATCTGGCCGCCTACAAGGCACAGCAGTGCCCCGCTTTCGGCGAGGCCGATCCGGCGCTCCTCTACTATGCCGGCTATCTGCTGACCGTCGACGGAGCGAACCATCCCGAATCGTTCGCGCGCGGTGCACAGGCGCTCAACGACGCGCTGGCCGCCGGTTATACCGACGAGGCGGGCGATGTCTACTACTATCTGTTCCACAGCTATTACGGCCAGAAAGACAAGGATGCGGCCTTCCTCATCAAGGCGAAGGACGCACTGCTGGCAGGTATCGAGAAGTTCCCGAAGAACGAGAAGATTCTCGACGGCCTGATGCAGCTCTATACCTCGGAGGAGGGCGTGGGTGATCCCGCCGACCTGGTGGGCATGATCGACAAGTCGCTCGAAAGCGATCCCGACAACGTCGATCTCTGGTTCGGCCGCGGCCGTGTCTTCTACAAATTGAAGAACTACGACGAGACGATCAATTCGTTCAAGAAGGTCGTCGAGTTGAAGCCCGACCTCTACGAGGGCAATTACTATCTGGGCCTGTTCTATACGGTCAAGGCCGACGCCATGAACACCGAGATGGGGCAGAAGAATTACCGCAGCCAGTCGGAATACGATGCCGACCTGAAAGAGGTGAACGTCGTTTACATGGCGGCTCTGCCTTACTTCGAGAAGGCGCATCAGCTCAAACCCGACGACGTGGATACGGTCGATTACATCAAGTCGATCAGCTTCCGTCTGCGCGACGAACCGGGTATGATGGACAAGTACAATGAGTACAATGAGCTGCTCAAAAAGATGAAGGGTCTCGAATAACGGGAACTCTTTCGTCTTCCGACAGAAGGCCGGAGAACGGGATCTCACATCCCGTCTCCGGCCTTCGCCGTATCGGTACCGGATGCCTTCTGGCGGAGGGGTAGCGGGCGACGGGCGCGGTCGGCAATCCGTCGATCCCGTTTCGAAGCTCCGGCAGCCCCTCTCCGGCTTTTCGGGGCCTTGCTTTTCCCGTACACGCTTCCGCGAGTGTCCGAAGCGGAGCTTTCGTATCGCACGTTTGTAATAAAATAAAAAGATTGTTTTATAATTTAAAAAGACTTTTTCTGTTAATTTTATTATCTTTGTTTTGTTCAACGTTTTCGATAAGCCGAGCGCAGAACCGAACTTTGTTCGGGCTATGCCGAGGCGAGAAAACGAAGAATGAAAATCAACGTTTTCGATAAGCCGCGTGCAAAGCCGAACTTGTTCGAGTTATGCCGAGGCGAGAAAACGAAGCGAGAAAATTCAACTTTTAACAGAAAGAAGTTATGTGCGAACATTCGTTTTCACCAGTCGTTTTCCGCGCTCGGTATACGTTGCAGGCAACCTGTACCGGATCCGGTCGGGAGCATTTGTCGTTGGCGGCGGGTTATCTGCCTCCGGAAGTACGGTCGACGGAGTGCGTCGCGGAACGCGGTTTCGCAGCGTCGTCGGAATCGGGTAACACGCCGATGGTCGAAGACCCGTGGGAGGATTTATAGGGTCGGGACGATGAGACGGTTTTATCTCGTTGCGATCCTGCTCGCATCGGTCGGTTGCGAGCGGATCGAACCGGACGAGGCGCAGTCGCCGCTGCGTCCGTCGGAGGAGATACCGGCGCTTATGAAGGTACATGCCCGGGTCGACGAGACCCGGACGTCGCTGGGCGGCCCGCGCGGCACGGAGGTGCGGTGGTCGGCGGGCGATGCGATCGCGCTGTGGGGAGAAGATTCGCCGGCGTGCCGCCGTTATGCGATCGACGACCGTTTTGCGGGCGGGACGTCTGCCGATTTCACCGGCGAGGCTTTCGAAAGCGCGGTCTATTACGCCTGTTATCCCTATCGTCCGGATGCTGTCGCCGAAGGTGCGGGCGTGACGACGACGCTTCCTGCGGTGCAGCCCTTCGGAGGTTCGGGGACGTTCGCTGCGGGCATCAGCCCGATGACCGCCCGAAGCACACGTGCGGACGATCTCCGCTTCACGTCGGTCTGCGGCGTGGTGCGGCTGCAACTCACCGGAACGGCGACGATCCGCTCGATCCGTCTGACGGCGCTCGACGGTGCGCCGCTTGCCGGACGAATGCGGTTCGAATGGACGGCCGCCGGCGGGTGGACGATACGTTCCGTCGATGCCGGACATCCGTCGATCCTGCTCGACTGCGGTGCCGGGGGCGCAGCGCTCTCCGGAGGCGATCCCGTCGTCTTCTGTCTGGTCGTTCCGCCGGGCAGCTACCGGGGCTGGCGCTTCACGATCACCGATACGGAGGGCGGGCAGATGGTGCGCGAGACGTCGCAGGCGGAGGTCGTGCTTGCGGCCAACCATATCAAGACCTACAATCCGATCGCTTATGCGGCTACCGAACCGGCGCCCGTGGCGCTCGATGCCTTGGCGACGGCCAACTGCTACGTCGTGGCGCGGGCGGGACGTTACGAGTTCGATGCCACGACGATGGGCAACGGTGCGGTGACGCCGCCCGATGCGGCCTACACCGCGGGTTCGACCTGCGGGAAGGCGGACGGAATCGTTCCCGAAGCGCTGCGGCCAGTGACCGCGAAGCTGCTGTGGCAGACGGCGCCGAATCTGATCGGGGAGGTTTCGCTCGGCGAGGAGGGACGCATCCGTTTTACGACGGCCGATCCCTTCGTGGAGGGCAATGCCGTCGTTGCGGCCTGCGACGCCGACGGTGCGATTCTATGGAGCTGGCATTTGTGGCTGACGTCGGCCGATCTGGAAGGGTCGCTGCATCGGTATGCGCTTCCCTATGAGGGTCTCGGCGCAGCGGCGGTCATGGATCGCAATCTGGGAGCGCTCGCTGCCGCCTGGCAGGGCTCAGACAATGTGTCGAGCTACGGCATGTTCTACCAGTGGGGCCGCAAAGACCCGTTCGTGCCGTTCCGTTCGTCGCAGGAGCGTATGGCCGTCTACGATGCGGCGGGCGCCGAACTTGCGGATGATTCGGCGGCTTCGGCGGCGTTCGATGCCTCTCCGGGCTGGCACTTGGCCGACGGGGAACGGCTGGGTGCAGCCGCCACGATGGAGGCTGCGGTGCGTTATCCGATGAATTTCATCACCGAAATTCCGGAAAGCACCGGCGCATCCTATCCCAACTGGTATTACGTCGCTGCCGGCGACCGCCTGAAAGATGACCTGTGGGGTTGCACGGGTGCGCTGTCCGATGTCGGGGCGAAGAGCATCTACGATCCTTGTCCGCCCGGTTACCGGGTGTCGCATCGCTTCGTCTGGACGGCCTTCGCACCGACGGCCGATGCCCCTTTCTCCCAGTGGTACAAGCAGGGGACGAGCGTCTCCGCCAAAGATGGATTGGTCTTTACGGTCGAGGGGCAGGAGATCTATTATCCGGCTGCGGGCATGTTGTTCGGAACGACAGGTGCCGCGCGCTTTACGAAGAGCGGCTGGTATGTCTGGAGTGCTTCGCCTTATGCGCCGGACAGTCCGAAGGCAGGTGCGTTCGTACTGGAAACGATTCAGAAGAAACTGCTGGGATCGGCCGCTCGCAGTTGCGGTGCGCAGGTACGCTGCATGAAGGAATAGCCCCCTCTTGTCCGGATAAGTCCGCCCCTGCGATGCACGAGCCTTCGCAGGGGCGGATTCCGTATGGGGTCAGGCGGCGTCCGCCTGCCGGTAGATGTCCTTCAAACGGTGGGTCATGAAGTATTGCAATACGCCGCGCAGCAGCATGTAGAGCAGGAAGGCGCACCACAACGCGTTGTTGCCGATCAGCGGCGAGAAGGCGAAGAAGATGGCGAAGTAGATGATCGTCGACAGAATCATCGAGTCGCGCATGACCCGCGTGCGGGTCGCGCCGACCATGATGCCGTCCATCAGAAAGGGGAGCGAACTGGCGATCGGAATGGCGATGATCCAGCCGATGTAATCGCCTGCCGTTGCGATGATGTAGGCCGATGATTCGGGGCTGTTCAGGGTGAAGACGTGCAGCAGGTCGCGCCACCAGACGAGGTAGATGCCGACGAAGACCGCCGCGACGGCCAGCGACCAGAAGATCGAGTTGCGGATGCAGCGGTGCAGCGACCGCCCGTCGCGTGCGCCGATGAACCGTCCCGTGAGCGCCTCGGCCGCCTGCGCGAAACCGTCGGTCATGTAGGAGAAGAGGGTGAACAGCTGCAACAGGATGGTGTTGACGGCCAGCAGCGTCCGATCCTCCATGCGGGCCGATGCGCCGGTGAAGAAGGTGTAGACGGCTACGATGCAGAGCGTGCGGACGATGATGTCGCGATTGACGACCAGAAAGCGCCGGATCGGCCGCATGTCGAAGACCGCCGACCAGTCGATGCGCGTGATGAACTCCCGATAGTTGGCCACGATCAGCACGGCGGCCAGCGCCACGCCGAGGTACTGGGCGACGACCGAGCCGTAACCGATGCCGGCGATGCCCATCCCGCAGCGGAAGGCGAAGAACCACGAACAGCCGACATGGACGACGTTTTGCAGAATGGCGATCCACATGGGGATGCGGGCGTTCTGCATCCCGATGAACCAGCCGTTGAGGCCGAAGAGCATGATGCCCGCCGGTACGGCCCAGATGCGGGCGTAGAAGTATTCGGCGACCAGTTCGTCGCCGTTCATGGCCCAGATCGCCGTTTGGCCGAGCGGGTATTGCAGCAGCAGGATCAGTGCGCCCAATACGGCCGCGACGAGCAGCGTGCGCGCCAGCGTGGCGGTGCATTCGCGGTGGTTCTTCGCGCCGTAGGCCTGCGCCGTCAGTCCGCTCGTGCCCATGCGCAGGAAGGAGCAGTTCCAGTAGATGAAGTTGAAGATCGAAACGCCGACGGCCAGCGATCCGATCGCGCGCGTGGTGTCGCCGCCGCCCAGATTGCCGGCGATCATCGTGCTGGCGATGCCCATGACGGGGACGGTGATGTTGGAAACGATGTTCGGAAGCGCGAGCCGCAGGATTTCCCGATTCATAAACGAGGGGTTTAACGTGTCGCAAAGATAGTGCAAGCCGCGGGCAGAACCAAATATATTTGCATGACGGTGCGATGCCGGCAGCCCGCCGCGGATTTACGGCCGGCTGTGCGGGTGGAACCCATGCGGTTCCGCGCCGTTCCGGCGGCGGACGACCGGCCTTAGGAATGCCCGCGGAGATACGCGCGAGGCATTTTTACGGACGGATGCTGAATCTTTCGCCGTGGCGGCTGATTTGGTGCGATTTGTGCGGACAATCTGCGAAAATTAGATTACCTTTGCCACGAATTAATTTGAATCGAAATGAAAGACTACAACAGCGACTCGACGGTGGTTCTCGACCGTTTCGCACGCGACAAGCGCAAGCGCACGACGACCGCCGAACGTATCGAACGTCGCCCCGGTCCCCGGCGTGATGCCGATGACACCCCGCGCGAACATGCCCCACGGCGTGCTTCGTACAATCCCCACTTCACGGAAGACAACCGACCCGTCGACGAGCGCCCGCGCCGTCTGTCCGGCGGTTCCAGATATGGCGAAGGCCGGCCTTCGGGGCCTTACCGGGGCCGTCCGGACGGGCCCCGTTCGGATCGTTCGGGCGGCTACGGCGGCGAGCGTTCCGCGGCGGAGGATCGTCCGCGTCCCTACGGGAAGAAACCGTTCGGTGCGTCGAAATACGGCGACAAGCCCGCCTACGGGCGCAAATCCGCCGGCAAGTTCGGGCCCAAGCGCCCCTACGGCGAGCAGGAGGGGGATTTCCGTCACGGCGAACGTGCGGGGGCGCCGAAACGTTACGGTCCGAAGTCCGCGGGCGGATTCAAGCGCGACGATCGCCGCGGCGAGGTTCGGCCCAAGAGCTATCCCCGCTATAATCCCAACGTGCAGACGGGAGAAATCCGCCTGAACCGTTTCATCGCCCAGTCGGGACTCTGCTCGCGCCGCGAGGCCGACGACTATATCCAGGCCGGACTGGTTTCGGTCAACGGCGTGATCGTGACCGAATTGGGATCGAAGGTGAAGCCGACCGACGAGGTGAAGTTCAACGACAGCCGCATCGAGGGGGAAAAGAAGGTCTATCTGGTGCTCAACAAGCCCAAAGGCTATGTCACTTCGCTCGAAGATCCCCACGCCGACAAGACGGTGATGGATCTGGTGAAGGGCGCCTGCGAGGAGCGCATCTATCCGGTGGGGCGGCTCGACAAGAATTCGCTGGGGCTGCTGCTCTTCACCAACGACGGCGACATGACGCGCCAGTTGACGCACCCGTCGTACCGCAAGAAGAAGATCTATCAGGTGTCGCTCGACAAGCCGCTCACGCGGGCCGACATGGATCGTATCGCGGAGGGCATCACGCTCGAGGACGGCGAGATCCACGCCGACGAGATCGCCTACGTCAAGGAGGACAAGAGCGAGATCGGCATCGAGATCCACTCGGGGCGCAACCGCATCGTGCGGCGCATCTTCGAGTCGCTGGGTTACTCGGTGCGCAAACTCGACCGCGTCTACTACGCCGGCCTTACGAAGAAGAATCTCAAACGCGGCGCATGGCGCTTCCTGACCAAGGAGGAGGTGATGCGTCTCAAAAGCGGCCAGTACGAATAGCGCGGCTACCGTGCCGGTATCGAATAGCTCCTCAGCTCACGGCTGAGGAGTTTTTCGTTGCCGCCGGTAAGCCGGTCGAGCAGTGCGTGGAAATAGGGCGAGTGGTCGTGGTGGACGGTGTGGCAGAGTTCGTGCAGCAGTACGAAGTCGCGCAGATGCGGGGGTAAGGTCATCAGGAAGAGGCTCAGCGACAGATTGTTGTCTCCCGTGCAGCAGCCCCATTTGGTGCGCGACGCACGGATCGTCACCCGTCCGTAGCGGAACCCGTGCAGCCGTGCCAGTTCTTCGACGCGCGTGGGCAGTTCGGCCTTGGCGGCGCTGCGCAATGCCTCGATGTCGCATGGGGCGGGTGCCGGATGCGCCGCAGCGCGTGCCGCGAGCCGGTCGCGCGTCCGGATCACCCAGTCGGTTTTCGATTCCAGAAAGGCCAGCGCGCGTGCGCGCGGTACGTTGCAGGGAAAACTCAGCCGCACGCCGCCTGTGCTGCGCACCGAAAGCGAGATGCGGCGTGCACGGCGGGTCTGGCAGAGGACGATTTCACCCAGCAGGGGGTGTTGCAGTTTGGTTTCCAATACGGGCTATTTCGTATAGAATTTGTCGACGTTCAGAGCGACATAACGGTGCTTCCCGCGCGATACCTCGGCCCAGCTGAACGAGATGAGCAGCGAATCGGTGCGGTAGAACAAGAGGTTGTCGGCCGTGTAGAGCGGCTCGTCGTCGGGCCAGTAGAGTAGCTGGTCGCAACGCTCCGTGAACAGCTCGTCGAACGAACGGCGGAAAAGCTCCCGTCCGTCGGGCAGGTAGAGCCGCAGCGTGTCGCCCGAGGTTGTATAACGCGAGCTTCCGTTGTTGTAGGAGAAGGAGACGGGGGCGTAGCAGTACCGGTAGCCGTCGATGCGGAGCGGTGCACGGAGTTCCGAGTTCGAGTAGGAGCTTGTGAGGGCTGCCGCTTCGGCGGTATCGAGCTCGTAGCCCCACTGGATATAGTCTCTGATCCGGTCGCTATGAAAGCGGCTGAGGAGTTCGCGGGAACGGGCGATGCCGAAGCGGTCGGCCAGCAGCAGCGTATCGTGGTCGTCGAGGTAGTCGAGCGAGGCGTAGAGCTCGCGATAACGTTTGAGCTGCGCTGTGTCGCGTTCGTCGATGCGGGACAGATCGAGTCGGCCGGATTCGTCGAGCAGCCCCGTGTGGCCGGCCAGCCGCTCGGCGCGCGCGGTCTGCGACCGCAGCGAGAGCGCCGTGGCCGAGAAGCGGGGAATGTAGGCCGTCAGGAAGAAGAGGACGAAGGCCGTTGCGGCGATGTAGTAGTAACGTCCGGTGCGGCGTGCGGCGAAGAGTGCGATGGCTGCGGTCATGATCGCGCCGCAGACGATGAGGTAGACGCGCCAGTCGGTCAGACCGTAGTCGCCGACTCGCTGCATGACGCCGGCCCAGAAGAGCACGAGCGGCGGCAGCGCGAAGATGCTGATGCGGTCGAAAAACCAGTCGTAGCGCCGCTGCACGACGAGTTCCTGCAATGCCTTGACCGTGAACAGGGCCATCGTGAAGCCGAAGACCAGATAGGCGACGCCCCCTTTGGGCAGCGACCACGTGAAGAGGATTTGCAGGCAGTAGAGGTAGAGGATCGCCGCGTAGACGAGCAGCGCCGGTGCGAGAATCCAGTTGAGCAGCGTGTCGGTCGTTTTCGTGCCCTGCGGTTCATCCGACAGGTAGCCGTCGAGTCGTGCCAATGCGGTCAGGGGCCAGAGCAGAGCCCACGAGAAGAGGACGATGTAGGAGTCGACGAGATTACGGACTTCCCATGACGCCGGGATATTGAAGATGTAGATGACCGAGTGGTAGATGGCCATCGCGGAGAGCATGGCCGTCAGCGCGAAGATCCCGCCGACGACCGCAGCGCGAATGTATCCCAACGTTTGTCGTACGAACGGGCCGTTGGGCAGGGTGCGGCGGGCCATGAGCAGTCCGAGTGGCGCGAGAACGGCCGAGGTGATGAAGAACCGGCTCGTTCCGAACCACTCCTTGCCCAGCAGCCACGAGGCGATCGTCAGCAGCAGCGGTACCAGCAGGTAGAGCGTGCGCCATGCCCGCGAGGCCCGGCCGACGAGCGTGTGTACGACGAGCGTCGCGAGCATCGTCAGCGGCAGCATCGTGAAGATGCCGTCGGGCAGCTGCCGCATTTCGGTGGCGGCGCCGTCGGCCGCGAGCAGCATATGGTAGTCGAAACTCCATTCGATCTGGATCGCGCCGAAGATACAGGCGTAGATGCAGAGCGCTGCCTCGACGGGATAGCGCAGGGCGACCCGCAGCAGCGAGTCGGCCGTGTCGGTCAGGAATTTTTTCAGGCGGTTCATGGTTATTGCGGATTTAGGGGTGTTTCCGGACGAGGGTTCACTCGGTCGCTGCGCCGATGCGTTGGCGGACGACTTCGAACAGCATTACGGCCGCAGCGGCCGAGACGTTGAGCGATTCGATGCGGCCGATGAGCGGAATGGCCAGTCGTTCGTCGCAGAGTTTGAGCACCTCCTTCGAGATACCGGTCTCCTCGGCGCCCATTACGAGCGCGGTCGGACGACGCAGGTCGGCGTCGTAGAGCAGTTTGCGGCTCTTTTCGGTGGCGGCGACCACCTGAAACCCTTCGGCCTGCAACGTTTTGATCGTGTTGCGGATCGAGCCGACGCGGCAGACGGGGATCGTCGTGAGCGCGCCGGCCGATGCTCGGATCGCTTCGGCGTTGACCGGCGCGGAATTTTTGAGCGGCGCGATGAGCCCGTGCGCGCCGGCGCACTCGGCCGAGCGGGCGATCGCGCCGAAGTTGCGCACGTCGGTCACGCCGTCGAAGACCACCACCAGCGGCGTCTCGTCGTCGGGGACACGTTCGAGGATATCGTCGAGCTGCACGTATGCGATCGCGGCGATCTGCGCCACGACGCCCTGGTGATTGCCGCGCACGAGCCGGTTGAGCTTCTCGACGGGCACCTCCTGCACGTGCACGCGGTGGCGCAGGCAGAGGTCGCGCAGCTCGGTCATCAGCTGCCCTTCGGCGCCTTTGCGGATGTAGAGTTTTTCAATCTCCCGTCCGGCTTCGATGGCCTCCACCACGGGGCGGATGCCGAAAATCAGGTTGTTATCCATAGCGTAATGTCATTTCGTTTTCAGGGCCCGCTCCACGAGCCGTTCGATTTTGCGCCTGGCGGCTTCGGGCAGATGACCGTCGAGCGCTTTGGTGCCTGCGATCTCGACCGAGCGGATGCGCATGCCTCCCGTCGAGAGCACTTCGCGCACGCTGCGCACGGCGCCCCGGCTCTGGCGGAAGAGCAGATTGAAGGGCCACGGCGTGGTGCAGGCGGCGATGACGACGGCCTGCCGCCCTTTGAGACGCGGCTGCGGAATTCCGCGCGGGGATTCGCCCATGAAGACCGGCACGAGCCGTTCGAAGAGCAGTTTCAGCCGCGCGGCCATCCCGCCCCAGTAGGTCGGAGTTCCGACGACGAGCAGGTCGGCGCGGCGGATCGCTTCGCCCAACTCGTGCGCCGCATCGTGCGGCAGCGGACAGACGCCGGTCGCGCGGCAGCGCATACATCCCGTGCAGGGGGCGATCGGCGCACGGTAGAGCTCGGCCTTGACCGTTTCCGCTCCGGACTGCCGGGCTGTCGAGGCCGCTGCGTCGAGCGCCTGCGAGACGATCCCCGCGGGGCGGGGCGATGCATTGAGCAGCAGTACGTTCATCGGGGAGGTCAGCCGTTTTCGGTGATTTCGAGTTCGTAGGAGGCCTTCTCCCACTCGTGCATCAGGTGGTCGTAGTGCGCTTTGAGGTCGTCGTAGGCCTTGTAGTCGGCTTCGTCGTAGGCGGTCGCGGCGGCGAAGCGGGCATCGTAATCGGCGATCCGCCGTTCCGTTTCGGCCAACTCCGTCTCGATGCTTTCGACGGCACGGCGCAGTTTGCGCAGCAGCTTCTCCTGCTCTTTTTTCTGCTCGTAGGTCAGCTTCGGCGCCTCGGTTTTCGGTGCGGCGGCGGGTGCGAGCGCCTCCTTGCGCTCGACGTCGCGCAGCGAATCGAGCTTGCGCTTTTCGAGGAAGTAGTAGATGCCGCCCAGGTACTCCTTCACACCGCCGTCGCGGAACTCGTAGACCTTGTCGACGATACCGTCCAGGAACTCGCGGTCGTGCGAAACGACCACCACCGTGCCGTCGTATTTCTGCAAGGCGCGTTTGAGGATGTCCTTCGAGCGCATGTCCATGTGGTTCGTCGGCTCGTCGAGCACCAGCAGATTATAGGGTTCGAGCATCAGGCGCGCCATGGCCAGCCGCGAGCGTTCGCCGCCCGAGAGCACCTTGACCTTCTTGTCGACCTCTTCGCCGCGGAAGAGGAAGGCGCCCAGGATGTCGCGCAGGCGGGTGCGGATGTCGCCCACGGCCACGCGGTCGAGCGTGTCGTAGACGGTGAATTCACCCTCCATCAGGTCGTCCTGATTCTGGGCGTAGTACCCGACGCGGACGTTGGCGCCCAGCCGGATCGACCCTTCGGTCGGCGCGAGCTGGCCGATGAGCATTCGCGCGAAGGTCGTCTTGCCCTCGCCGTTGCGGCCCACCAGCGCGATCTTCTGCCCGCGTTCGATGGTGAAGTCGGCGCCCGAGAAGACGTGTTTCGCCCCGAACGACATGCCGGCTTCCTTCACTTCGGCCACGATCTGTCCCGAGCGGGGCGCGGGCGGAAACTTGATGTTGAGCGTGGCGGCGTCCTCCTCGTCGACCTCGATGCGCTCGATGCGTTCGAGCTGTTTGATGCGCGACTGCACCTGGTTCGACTTGGTGGGCTTGTAGCGGAACTTCTCGATGAACTCTTCGGTCTTTTCGATCATCCGCTGCTGGTTCTCGTAGGCGGCCAGCTGCTGCGCACGCCGTTCGGCGCGCAGCACGACGTATTTCGAGTAGGGCACCTTGTAGTCGTAGATCTTGCCCAGCGACAGTTCGACGGTGCGTGTGGTGACGTTGTCCAGAAAGGCGCGGTCGTGCGAAATGACGAGCACGGCGCCGTTGTAGCTTTTCAGATACTCCTCCAACCACTGGATCGACTCGATGTCCAGATGGTTGGTCGGTTCGTCCAGCAGGAAGATCGAGGGGCGTCGCAGCAGCAGTTTGGCCAGCTCGATGCGCATGCGCCAGCCGCCAGAGAACTCGGAGGTGGCGCGGCCGAAATCCGACCGCTTGAAACCCAGTCCCAGCAGCGTCTTTTCGATGTCGGCGTCGCGCGTCTCGCCGCCGAGGATGTGGTAGTGATCCTGCGCGTCGTTCAACCGGTGCAGCAACGCTTCGTAGGCGGGCGATTCGTAGTCGGTGCGCTCGGCGATTTCGCGCGTCAGGGCGGCGATTTCGGCTTCGAGTGCCAGCACCTCTTTGAAGGCCGATGCCGTCTCCTCGACGAGCGTCGTCGTGTCGGCGACCTTCATCTGCTGCGGCAGGTAGCCCACCGTGCATTCGCCGTTTTTGGAGACCGCGCCCGACGTGGGCTGCTGCTCGCCGACGATGAGTTTGAGCAGCGTGGTTTTGCCCGCGCCGTTTTTGCCCACCAGACCGATGCGGTCTTTGGGATTGATCAGAAACGAGATATTATCGAACAGCGTCCAGCCGCCGTAACTTACCGTGAGATTATCGAGCGAAATCATGGATGACGAACAGGGTAAAACTTGGTTGTGTCGCGCACGTGCGCGATTCCGACGACAAAGGTAACGAATTTAATCCGATATATCGGTTTGCGGCCGGATTTTTACCGTGCGGCAGGGCTGTTTCCGGAGTGCGGGCTGCGGCTCTTCGGGTTTTGACCGAAGAGCGAATCTTTTAAAATCGTATTTTAGCGGGTTCCGGCCTGCGGGAATGCAGCGAATGAAGTGACGTCATCGGCGCGAGCGCCCGGAGCGGGTGTGCAAAACAGCGGAGTCTTTTGTGCCCGCTCAGCGAGCGCCGGTGTCGACACCCGCTACTTTTCGCCGTGCTTGATCTTTCGGTGCTTTTGGATCAAGCCAAAAGCACAAGGAAAAGAATTTTAAGAGAAGATAAACTTTCCGATCCGTTTCCTCCTCCGCTGCAATGCGGCGTTTGTTGTGCGCTCCGCGCAGCAATAGATTATTTGCTTCCCAAACTTTTTCGTATTTTCGGTTGCCTCTTAGATACTCCCGCTCGGCAAAACGCAAACGGGTTTGCTTTTGCCCTCGCTTATTCGTATCTTCGTGCCTCGAATAATTCGTCTGGAATGGAAGATCGTCTTGAAAAATATTTGCGCTTTATCCGCGAGGTCGAACGGCTCAAATCGGTCGAGCGGACTGCCTGGACGACGAGCGGGCGGCGCGAAAGCACGGCCGAACACTCGTGGCGGCTCGCGTTGCTTGCGATGGTGCTGTGCGGCGAATATCCGCGGCTGGACCGGCTGCGGGTGCTGCAACTCGCGCTGGTGCACGATTTGGGCGAGACCTACGACGGGGACATTCCGGCCGTAGCGCAGGGCGATCCCGCTGCGAAGGAGCGCGTGGAACGCGCGGCCGTGGAGCGGTTGGCCGGTTGCCTGCCCGAAGGGGCGGGACGGGAGCTGCGCGGAGTGTGGGAGGAATACGAGGCGTGCCGGACGCCCGAAGCGAAGTTGGTGAAGGCGCTGGACAAGGCCGAAACCATTCTGCAACACAATCAAGGGCAGAACCCTTCCGGTTTCGACTACGAATTCAATCTGGGGTACGGGGCGGAGTGGTTCCGTGCGGACGAGATGCTGCAACGTTTGCGCGGCCTGCTCGACGCCGACACCCTCCGGCATCTGGAAAAATGACGGTTTGCGGTCGTGAAATGCGGCGTGGCGCACGGTGTTCCGTGCGCCACGCCGCCGTTTCATACGTCGAGCATCCGTTCGATTTCAGCCTTGGGATCGTCGGCGCCGAAGACGGCGTTGCCCGCTACCAGTACATCGGCGCCCGTATCGAAGAGCAGGCGGGCGTTGTGCGCCGAGATGCCGCCGTCGACCTCGATCAGCGTCGACAAGCCCGCTTCGTCGATCGTGCGCCGCAACTGTGCGATCTTACCCAGTGCGCCGTCCATGAACTTTTGTCCGCCGAAGCCCGGTTCGACGCTCATCACGAGCACCAAGTCGAGCGACGGCAGCAGGTCGCGCAGCACTTCGACCGAGGTGGCCGGCTTGATCGAGATGCCGGCCCGCGCCCCTGCGGCGTGGATTTCGTCGATGCAGCGGTGTGCGGCGTTGGTGGCTTCGTAGTGAAACGTCACGATGTCGGAGCCCGCTTCGACGAAGCGCTTGACGTAGCGTTCGGGTTCGACGATCATCAGGTGTACGTCGAGCGGTTTGGTCGTCGCCTGCCGGATGAATTTCAGGACGGGGAATCCGAACGAGATGTTGGGAACGAAGACGCCGTCCATTACGTCGATATGTATCCATTGGGCGGCACTTTTGTCGATCATCCGCGTGTCGCGGTCGAGGTGGCCGAAATCGGCCGAAAGCATGGAGGGGGCGATAATGCGTTGCATAGTCGAATTATTGGAACGAAGATCGTGCCGAGCCGTGTGCGCAAACGATTGCGGGATGCTGCCCGTCTTCGCCGGAGTTTTGTTTTTGCAAAGATACGAATAAGCGAGGGCAATGTCAAATTTATTTGGACATTGCCGAGCGGGAGTATCTTCGGCGAAGCCAAAGATACGAAAAGTCGAGCGCAGAAGCAAGCGCCAGCTTGATTATGCCGAGACGAAGTATCTAAGGCGTCAGCCAAAGTACGAAAAGTCGAGCGCAGAAGCAAGCGCCGGCTTGATTACGCCGAGCGGGAGTGTCTGTGCCGCCGGCCGAAATGGCGGCCTCCGTACGCGAAGGCCTCGGCCCGCGCGGCGCGGAAGCGCTGCTGTGTGCAGGCGATTCCGTGTTTCTTCGTGACGGATGATGCGGATGGTTCCGATTTTTAATTTCTTCGGGGGCGAACGCTTGCCGGAACGCATCCGATTTCGTACATTTGCCTTCGTATGGAGACATTGTTGATTCTGATTGCCGCGGCGGCGGTCGGCGGTTGCATTGCGGCCGTCGTATCGTGGTTGCGGGCGAAAACGGCTGCGGCCGATGCCGCTACGGCGCGCGAGGTCGCTGAACGGCACGCCGCCGAAGCGGAAGAGCGGCTGGCCGCGTCCGAACGGGAGTCGCGCGCGGCGCGCGAGCGGGCCGAAGCCGAGATCCGCACGCTGATCGAAGCGCGCACCAAAGCCGAAGCGGCAGCCGAGGCGCTGGAACGCAAGATCAGGGAGGGCAAAGCCGAGCGGGAGCAGGCCGAGGAGTTGCTGCGCGTGCAGTTCCGCAACCTCGCCAACGATATTCTGAGCGAACAGACGCGCCATTTCAAGGAGACGAACCGCGAAGCGCTCGACCTGCTGCTGAAACCTTTCAAAGAGAATATCGCCGATTTCCGCACGCGCGTCGAGCAGATCTATTCGACCGAACGCGAGCAGCACGGCGAGTTGAAGGGTGAATTGAAGAACCTCATGGAGCTCAACCGCCGCATCACGGCCGAGACGACCAATTTGACCAACGCCCTCAAAGGGAATTCCAAGGTGCAGGGCGACTGGGGCGAGATGATCCTGTCGACGATTCTCGACAATTCGAACCTTATCCGCGGCGTGCATTACGACTGTCAGGTGACGATCAAGGACGACGAGGGCAATAACCAGCGCCCCGATGTGGTGTTGTACCTGCCCGAAGGCAAACGCATCGTCATCGACTCGAAGGTCTCGCTCACGGCCTACGTGGAGTGGGTCGGTGCCGAGGAGGAGGCTGCGCGGACGCGTTATCTGGCGGCGCACGTCGCGTCGGTGCGGCAGCATGTGAACGAACTGAGCCGCAAGGAGTACCAGCGGTTGTTGGAGTCGCCCGACTTCGTCATCATGTTCATTCCCAACGAACCAGCCTTCCTGGCGGCCATGCAGCACGACAGCGCCATCTGGAGCGACGCCTACGAGCGGAAGGTCATCATTTCGTCGCCTACGAACCTCTTCGCGCTGCTGAAACTCGTCGACGACTTGTGGCGGCGCAACGAGCAGTCGCGCAACCAGGAGCAGATCATCAAATACGGCACGGCGCTCTACGAGCAGTTCGTGGCCTTCGCCGCATCGCTCGAAGGGGTGGGGCAGGCGCTCGACCTGGCGCGCGCCAAATATGACGACGCCTACAAGCGGCTCCACACGGGCAACAACAACATCGTCCGTACGGGCGAACGGCTGCGCCGGTTGGGGCTTCCGACCGCGAAACGTCCTTCGCGGCGGTTGTTGGACGAAACGGACGGACTGGATGCCGAGGAGGAGCTGCCGGCGGCAGGCGACGGCGGACATGACCGGCAGTGATACGATGGGCGGCGGAATGTACGGTTCGGATAGAGACGGGGTGCGTGCGGCGTTCGCGGACGGCGCCGTTTCGTTCTGGGAGGCGCTCGACGCACTGGTCGGCGGGGCGGAGATCGTCGTCGACCGTCCGCGCGGTTCGCATCATCCCGATTTCCCGGAGTTCGTCTACGAACTGGATTACGGCTATCTGAAAGGGACGACTTCGGCCGACGGCGAGGGGATCGATGTCTGGATCGGCAGCGATCCCCGTCGGCAGGTGACCGGTGCGCTCTGTACGGTCGATCTGGTGAAGCACGACGCCGAACTGAAAATTCTCGTCGGCTGTACAGCCGGCGATTGTGCCGTGATCCGGCGTTTTTACTGCACGCCGCTCTCGGCGGTGCGGATTCTGCGGCGCAAAAAGCCGTAGCGGGCTGCCCGCACTTTCGGACAGCGGGGTTTCAGCAGGTAAATCAAAAGATTTTTTGCAGCAGCAGTTCGTCGGCCCAGCCGTCGGGCGTGCGGCGCCATTCCCGCTTGCGGCCGCACTCGACGAATCCCGCACGGCGGAAGAGGGCGAGGCTGGCGGCGTTGTCGGGCGCCACGCTGCACCACAGTTGATGCAGGCCGAGCACCTGCCGTGCATAGCGGCAGAGTACGTCCAGCGCATCCGATGCGAACCCGCGTCCACGGTCGCCGGCGCCGTGGATCAGGATGCCGACGCCGGCGCGCAGGTCGACGGGTTCGAACTCGAAGAGGTCGACCAGTCCTACGGCGCGGCCGTCGAGTGTCTCGACGACCAGCCGCAACTGCCGTGCGGCGTAGAGGTCGAAGCGCTGTTCGTCGAGGAAACGCCTGAGCGTGTGCCGCGAAAAGGGCGCGAGCGTTCCGCTGACGCCCCACACGGCTGGGTCGTTCTCCCACACGTAGAGCAGGTCGACGTCTTCGGCTTCGAGTGCGCGCAGGCGCGTGAGTTCTCCTTCGAGAGACATGGATCGATGAAAAAGCGGAGACCCGCAACGACAGAAATCGCCTTTTGCGAGTCTCCGCGGATGAATCTTATGTTCAGAGGCCGATGACCTGATTGCGGATCAGCATCGCTACGCCCCATGCATTGGCGTTCTCGTTGAGTTTCGAGAGGCGGAACTTCGTATCCTTGTAGACGAGGTTGAGCGAATACTTGTTGGTCGAGGACTTCAACGGCAGCATGATGTAGTCGCCTGCTGCGGCCATGTTGCCGCCGACGATCACCGTCTCGGGGTTGAAGATGTTGATGAGAAAGGCGACGGCCTTGCCGATCTTCTCGCCCGCCTCCTCGATCAGCTCGATCGAGAGGTTGTCGTCGTTCTTCGCTGCGGCGATGATGTCGTCGATGTGGATCGGCTCCTTGCGGTCGTACTTTTCGCGTAGGATGGTGTTGACGCCCTTCTCGATGAGCGAGCAGATTTTCTCCTCGATGGCGATACCCGACACCTCGGTTTCCAGGCAGCCTTTCTTGCCGCAGGCGCAGATCTTCTCGTTGTCGAAGAAGGGGATGTGGCCGAATTCGCCCGCGAAGCCGCTCTTGCCGTAATAGAGTTTGCCCTCCATGACGATGCCGATGGCGATACCGCGGCCCAGATGCAGGTAGAGCATGTCGTTCTCGTCCTTCGCCTTGCCGCAGCTGTACTCCGCATAGCAGCGTGCGCGGGTGTCGTTCTCGAAGAGGGTGCGGATACCGACCCGCTCTTCGATGATTTCGCGCATCGACTCCTCGCTCGAAGTGAAATATTTGTAGCTGCGGCCCGTGGTCGGATTCACGCGGCCCGTCATGCAGACGCCCAGACCGAGGATCTTGCCGCGATCCACCCCGCACGAGGAGACGAACTCCTCGATGTTGGTGCAGATGCGGTCGAGGCATTGCGGCCGGTCGAGAAGTTCGAACGTGGGGTCCATTTGTTCCAGAATGATGTTGTTTTGCAGATCGGTGACCACATAGCCCATGAAATCGCGGCCGACGTTGACGCCGACGAAGTAGATCGCGGAGTTGGCCAGGCCGTAAATGTTGGGCCGCCGTCCGCCGGGGGTCTCCACCTTGCCGTTGTCGGTGACGATGTTCTCCTCGACGAGTTCCTGTACCAGTTTGGTGATGGTCGGCACGGAGATATGCAGCTGCTTGGTCAGCTCCGAAAGCGTGCATTCGCCGTTGACGGCCATGTGGGCGATAATGTTCCGTTTGATGATGCTGTTCTTGTGCGAAATGCCTTTGAGCGCCTCATCTTCGTGTTTGTTGAAAAATTCTGTTAACGATGTCATGGGAAGAAGATGTTCCGATAGTCTTTTGCTATTTTCTGCAAATATATAAACTTTATTTTTAAAAACGGAAGAATATTTGAAATTTTTTAAGAATCCGTGGCGTTTATTTTCGATGTAAAAAAAGAACCGTTTGATATACAAACGGTTCTTTTTGTAATATGGATGCGGCGCCGGAACTCAGAGCGTCGAGCGGGACTCGGCGGCGGCTTCGGCGTCGACCTTCTTGATAAGGCCTTGGAGTACGTTGCCGGGGCCGAGTTCGGTGAACTCCGTCGCGCCGTCGGCGAGCATGTTCCGCACGATCTGGGTCCAGCGGACGGGAGCCGTGAGCTGGGCGATGAGGTTCTCGCGGATAACGGCCGGATCGGTCCGGGGTTTGGCGTCTACGTTCTGATAGATCGGGCAGACGGGCGTATGGATCGGTGCTTCGGCGATCGCCTCGGCCAGTTCGGCGCGTGCGGGCTCCATCAGCGGCGAGTGGAACGCCCCGCCGACGGGCAGGCGCAGGGCGCGGCGTGCGCCTGCGGCTTTGAGTTTCTCGCAGGCGGCGTCGACCGCTTCGACGGCGCCCGAAATCACGAGCTGCCCCGGGCAGTTGTAGTTGGCGGCCACGACCACGCCGTCGGTTTCGGCACAAGCCTGTTCGACCACTTCGTCGGCAAGGCCCAGAATGGCGGCCATCGTACCCGGCTGCGCCTCGCAGGCGGCCTGCATGGCCAGGGCGCGCTTCGATACCAGGCGCAGGCCGTCCTCGAACGAGAGGGCTCCGGCTACGACCAGTGCCGAGAATTCGCCCAGCGAGTGGCCGGCTACCATGTCGGGCCCGACGCCCAGCGCCTTGGCCAGAATGACCGAGTGGAGGAAGACGGCGGGCTGCGTCACCTTGGTCTGCTTCAATTCGTCGGGCGTGCCGGCGAACATGATGTCGGTGATGCGGAAGCCGAGGATTTCGTTGGCCTGCTCGAAAAGCGCTTTGGCCTCGGGAACGTTATCGTAGAGGTCTTTGCCCATGCCGACGGCCTGAGCTCCCTGACCCGGAAAAACATACGCGTGTTTCATCGTTTTGTCTGATTTTAGCGTTAACGGGCGCAAAGATAGAATTTTTTTCCTACTTTTGCAACGCGAAGGTTCCGCAGGGAAGTCCGCCTTTCCATAGGATCAAAAGGGAATGCAGTGAAAATCTGCAACAGTCCCGCTGCTGTGAGTCCATTTTTTTCGGACGGCATGAAGCCACTGACCGCATGTCGGGAAGGCGCCGTCCGGCGACGAGTCAGAAGACCTGCCTTCGACCTCTTTCCCGAAAAGGGACGGATGCCGCCTGCGAGTGACAGACGATATTCGACCGCCGATACGTTATGAAGGGGTGTGACGCCCTTCGGTGTTCGCTGTCCGAAATCCTGTCGCGGGGCGCTTTCCGGCAGGGAGGGGAGTTGAGGACACTTTTAATCTAATTCATAAATTGAAGAGAGAAATGAAAATGATGAAACGAACGCTGCTCATGGCGGCAGCCGTGCTGGCGTTGGCCGCCTGCTCGGACGATGACGGCCCCGACGGCCCTCAGCTGGTGACCGAAACGGTGACTTTCGAAGATGCGACGCTGAATACCAGCGGAATCCTGACGGGCGAAAAGCTTGCGGAAGAGGTGACCGGCGATACCGGAACCTACAAGGAGTACTCCGGTACGTTCTATACGTCGGGGACGGCTTCGTTCCAGTGCTATTATTCCGATCAGTGGGGTTCTTCCTACACGGCCGGATTCACCGTGTCGAACAATACCAACATGGAGACGCCCGGATTCGGAAATCAGTACAGCGTCTACGCCAAGGGCGGAGCGAAGGATTCCAAGAAGTTCGCCGTGGGCTACTACGATTCGTACAATGCTTCGCAGGGAAAGGCGGGAGCCGTGCCGGCGGTGACCTTCTCGAAGAAGGTCAACCCGCTGAACATCTGGATCAGCAACAGCACCTATGCTTTCCGCTGGTGGACTTTGGGTGAAGGCGATATGGCGGGAACGATCGCACCTCCCGAGAAGGTCGACGCGATCCTCTCGATGAGGGGCTACGCCGACGGTACGCTCAAAAAGGAGGTCGCGTTCAAACTCGTCGACGAGGAGAAGGGGCTGGTCGTCGACGAGTGGACGAATGTCGACCTGACGCCGCTGGGCTGGGTGGACAAGATCGAGTTCCACTTCGTCTGCGAGAACGTAAATGCTCCGGCCTATTTCTGTATCGACGATCTGACGGTGGCCACGGAGTTGAATTATTGACGTGCGCGGTTCCCGGAACCGGAAGAGGCCTCTCCGCTGCGGCGGAGAGGCCTCTTCCGATTAAAGCGGGGAACTGCCCTTCCGTCGAGAGGCGATCGGTCGGACGGTCCGGACGTGAAACCGGCCCGGGACGTCATTCCACCCGTTTCCACCAACGATCGGGACGTTTCCGGCCGGTATAAGGTTCTTCTGAGTAGGAGATGCGCCGGACGACGCCGATGATGAACTCTTCGGGTACGAACCCCAGATAACGGCTGTCCTTCGAATCGGAGACGTTGTCGCCGCAGAAGAAGTAGTAATTTTGGCGGAACGTATATTCGGCGAGGGGATTGCCGTCGAGACGGAGGATTCCGTCGGCGTATTTCAGTTTTGCGCCGGTCTCGTACTCTATCACTTGCCGGTAGAGTTTCCAATTGAGCGAGTCGAGCCGGACTCGAACGCCGGCCTGCGGGACATAGAGCGGCCCCATGTTGCGGATCGTCCAACCGAAATTGCGGTCGTCGAAGGGTATGGTGCGGAGTACCTTGCGTGGAATCAGCGAGTCGGGGGTACGGTTGAGGCGTCGCTGCTGATCGAGGTTTCCGATCGGTGCTGTGTGGCGATTGTTATGAAAATAGCCCTCTCGGATCGAGATGCTGTCGCCGGGAGCGCCGATACAGCGTTTGGTATATACGTAATTGATTCGGAATTCGATGCGACCGCGGTCGTAACCGCGCGGGGCGTTGAAGATTACGACATCGTTCGGACGCACCTCTCGTAGTCCGGGCATACGGAACGAACGGAGGGGGATGTCCTTTCCGAACTCGATTTTCTTGTAAATACGGGCTCCGGCGACCAGCTTGTTCGCCAAAATACGGTCTCCTGCGATCAGGGTCGGCGACATCGATTCCGAAGGAACGACGAACTGATCGCAGACGAAGATGCGCAGCAGGGCCCAACCGGTCAGGAGAAGTACGACGCAGAGAATGCTGCGAAAAAGGTATTCGATCACTCGTTGCATGATTCGGGTTGGGTTTGGACGGTCGGTTCGTGCAGCAGCTTCTGCAATTCCTCCTGCATCTCCCTGGTCTGCACGGATTCGACTTTCAATTTCAGATTCAGAGCCCTGCGGGCTGTGGTGCGCGCCTCTTCCGACCGGCCGGTTGCGGCATAGAGGCGGGCCAGCAGGTAGAGCGGGTAGAGGCGATGCGGGATCATGGCATGCGCCTGCCGGAGCGCTCGCTCGGCCTCGTCGTATGCGCCGAGCGCTTCGTAGTTTTTGGCGGCGATGTTATGGAACATCGGGTCGCTGCTCAGTTGCATTCCCTGCTGCAAGACGACATTACTGCGGCGGTAATCGCCTGTTTTGTGAAGCGCATAACCGTAGTCGTAGAGGAAGCGGAAATCTTCGGACAGGGTGCCGTACAGCCGTTCGCCGTCTTCGACGAGGTAGTCGTACCGTTCGGAATGCATCCACAATCGTACTTCTCTCCATTGTCGTTGAGCCTCTACACGGACAGCATAGCGGTCGTAGAGTCCAGGCCAGCAGGCGGCGCCGGCGACCGGTAACAGGAGCAGGGGCAGGTTGCGGAGAAGTCCGCGGTGCGGCGCATTGCGCGGTGTACACGCCGCGGCCAGCAGCACGACGAAGAGCAGCCGCAGGGGCAGGACGCTCCACGGATAGGAGAAGCAGGCGAAGACCGCGGCACCGAACAGCCCGTAGCCGAAGGGGTTCCTGCGGCGGATCGCACCGACGACGGCCGTACCTGTCAGCGACAGTAGCAATACGAAGCCGATGATACCGGTCTCCGCACCGAATTGCAGGAACTCGTTGAAACCTGATTCGGGACATCCGGCCACGAGTTGCTCCTGCCGGGGCCGCTCCTCTTCGGCGAAATAGGCGGCCTGTTCCCGTCCGAACGCCCCCGCGAAATTTCCGGGTCCGACGCCCCAGAGGGGATGGCGCAGCAAGACGCGCGAGTCGATCTTCCACATCAGCAACCGTCCGTCGGCCGAGGGGCGTTTGGCATGGTAGATTCCGACTGCGAGGAGGCTCGTCAGCGCCAGCGCGGCAACAGCGGAGATTCCCGTATGGAACGGTCGTCGTTTGTATTTCAGCCAAAGACGTCCGCCGATACGGAATTCGATCAGCGCGAGAAGAAGTCCTCCGGCGAGTACGGCCAGCCATGCGGCGCGACTCATCGTGGCGGGAAGTATGACGGCCGTCGAGACGGCGCACCCCCAGCCGAGTGCATAAGGAATGGTGCAGCGTAGCAGGATATTGGGGCGCAGCCATAGACGACGCGATCGCAGAATGCGTGCAACCGTTTTGCGCATCCACATGATCCATGCGGCGGCGCAAAGAGACAACGGAGCGAGAAATCCTGCGTAGGGCCCCGGGTTGAAGAGGGTTCCCGTGATCCGGAACATTCCGTGGTTCGAATAGGTGAGTCCGTAGACCTGGCGGAAGCCGATCCATGCTTCATGGATTCCGAACAGAAACAGCAGTGTCAGCAGGAGTGCCGTGTAGTAGCGATCGGACGATAGGAGAATCCGCAAGGCGATGTAGAGCATGGCGGATTGCGCCAGTTCGTCATAGCGGATATCGACGGTCGGCTCGGAGACGATTGCATGCCGGAACCAGATCCATGCGAAGAGTGCGGCGGCCAACAGGTCGGCCGCATGGATCCCTGATCCCCTGCGTCGGAGGAGAAGGGCGATTGCCGCCAGAAGAAGCAGGGCTTCGGTCGCGTATAATGTGACGAGCGTATTTTCGTCGAGCGTCTGCATGGGCATGTCGAGCGCGCTTCCCAGCAGGTATCCGCAGGCGACGGCGAAAAGTGCGGATAGCAGAAGACGGAGCAATATCGGCAGGGATCGTTTCATTCGTTCATCGGGAGTTACGGCGCATGGGCAGGAAGATGGGAAGGTAGATCAGCAGCGCGACGACGGAGAAAAACGTCCCGCTGATCGCAGCGATGGCGAATGCGAACCAGAATACCTCTTCGGGGCCGTCGTACAGGAATGGAGCGAGTCCCAGGATCGTCGAGAGGATCGTCAGCGAGATCGGGACGATTTTGTGGTTGAAAGCTTTCAGGTAGAGTGCAATACCCCGCTTGCCGGAAATCGCGGCGCATGTATCCTCCTCGTTGATAAGATAGATGCCGGCATTGACGACGATGCCGCACAGCAGGACGAATGCCGCGAAGCCGCCTTGGTCGAAGATGAAGTCCGACCAGCCGAAGGAGAGGAAAACTCCGATGAACGATATGGGGATCATCAGAATGATGACCAGCGGTTTGCGTAGCGACTCGAAGAGGATGGTGCACATCGTGTAGATAATGGCTACCACCAGGAGAATGAGCCATGCCTGTTGTTGTTTTTCCTTCCGGCCGAAGTTGTGGGAAGGGGAGTCGGCCCGGAATCCGATCGGCAGAATCTCGTCGTTGAGTTGCCGCACGGTGCGTTCGATCAGTCGTTTCCCGAGTTCGTAGGAGCCGATGAAATCGAATCCTACCAGTATTTCGTAGGATTGTTTGGAGCGGCGGATCGAGATTCCTGTCCGGTGCTTTTCGATGGTGCCGACGGTCGAGAGTTTGGTCCTGAGCGAATCGATGCCGACTTGTGCGTTGGCGATATGCCAGCGGTCGAACCGGTCGCGGTCGCCGGATTCGAGAATTACCTGTTGCAATTCCTCTCCGTTGTAAACCGACGGAAGACGTGACTGATAAAGCATCGTGTTGAGGATCGTGTAGTAGTCGGAGACGTCGAGTCCTGTGGCTGCGATTCGTTCGTCGTCGTAGCGGATCGTGAATTCGTTGTGGGGGAGTGTCCATGCGTCGCCGTCCATGATCTCCGGTTCGGAGACGCGGCGGTTCGTAGACAGGGAGTCGATGAGTCGGTCGGCGTAAGCGGCCAGCTGATCGTAGTTGTAGCCTCGCAGGCGTATCTGATTGCTGCGGTAGGAGCTGACGATGTTGTTGTTGAACGAATTGTCGTCGATGCCCCAGACGCGCCATGTCGCTCCGCCGAAATTGATCGCTGCGCTCGTCAGCTCCTGTTTGAGCATCGACGGGAATCCGCTGTTTTCGTATTCGGGCTTGAACGTGATCTCGATGCGGGCATTGTCGTAGGAGGTGATGCGGGTGCGGAACATATCCACCTCGTCGAATTGGCAGATGTAGTTCTCCATGTGGCGTACGACGTCGTTGAGTTGCTGGACGGTACATCCTTCGGCCATGCCGGCGTTGACGTAGAGCACCTTCTGTTCCGGTTCCCTGAAATTGTTGTAGCGACTCGTGGCAGTATGGAAGAGGTGGAGCGACGAGCCGAGGAACTTGTCGAGGAAATTGCGATGCTCGGTCATGAAACGTCCTTCCATGATCTTGTTGTAGAGTTCCGTACCTCTGCCGGGCGTCTCTCCCTTTTCGGGTTCGATCTTTTCCGGCAACAGGAACGTGGGGATGCCGAATCCCCAGATCAAGGCCACGATGAACAACCAGCGGTGGCGCCGGCCCCAGCCGATAAACCGGGCGTAGGCCCGCGAGACGCGGACGGTCAGTCTGCGCCGTTTGACCGAGGAGACCGTCATGCTGCGTTTGAGCGGGAACTTGTCGAGCAGCGCCGGTATGAAGAGCAGCGCCACGATCAGCGAAACGACGAGGTTGATGACGATTACCAGCGAGAAATCGGTCAGGTTGGCCTGTTGTTTTTCGGGGAGCAACCAGACGATCCCCAATGCTCCGATCGTGGTGAGCAGCGCCCCGAGGATCGAGACGAAGACGCGCCGGTTGCGATAATAGCTGTAATGGTCGACCATGATGATCGAAGAGTCGATGATAATGCCCAGCGACACGGTGATACCGGCCAGCGTGTAGATGTGGATGTCCAGATTCAGGAGGTTGTAGAAGACGACTGCCACGAGGATATTGACTGCGAGCGTGACGGCGATGATGAGCAGGTAGTTGAAATCCCGGCTGACGAGGTAGACGAACAGCATCAGGATCGCTACGCAGAGAAGCGTGCGGAGATAGATTTTGTGCAATTCGCCCGAAACGTATTCCGATGCGTCGTAGGTGAGCGTCGCGGAGATGCCCGGCGGGAAGGCGGCTTGCAGGCGTTGCATCTCCTCTTTGACGTTTTCTGCCACCCGCAACATATTGGTGGAGGCTTCGCAGCCGATGGAGAGGGTGATCGTGTTGAGTCCGTTGATGCGGAAATAGGTCGAGGGCGGTGCCTCGCACCAACGGGCCGTCGCAAAATCGCGCAGGTGATAGATGCGCCCGTTGCGTCGGGCGATCGGGATGTCGCCGAAATTCAGCGAAGCACGGTTGCGCAGTTTCAGTACGATGCTGCGATCCGTCCCGTCGGCGTGAGGCAGTGTCGTGAGACCGATGACGTCGCTGCGGAAATAGTCGCGGAATGCCGCAGCGAGATCCGCAGCCGAGATGCCGTTGACTTCCATGGCCTTGGGATCGAAGGTAATGACCCATTCGAACGGTGTCACGCCCGACAGCGAGACTTTCCCGACGCCTTCGGTCTGGGACAACGGGGTCGACATATGGGCTTCGACATACTCTTCGATGCGTCGGGAGGGAAGATCGGCCTTGATCGTATAAACCAGCATGTCCGACTCCCTGGTTCCTCCCGTGGCGATGGAGATGGCCGGGTAGCTGACCTCTTCCGGCAGCTTGGGGTAGAGGTTCCGGATCGCCGACGCCACTTCGAACCGGGCTGCTGCCATTTCCGTCCCCTTGCGGAAACGAATGGTGACGCGACCGCTTCCTTTGGACGAGCGTGACGAGACGCTTTCGCTGCCCGTGATCGCCGAAAGGGCTCCCTCGATGCGGGAAGTGACGCTCTGTTCGATCAAGCGCGCCGAGGCGTCGGGCCACGTGAAGGAGACGTCGATTTTCCGTTCGACGGGAGAGGGGGTATACTGCACGTTGAGCATCGGCAGCATCGCCACGCCGATCACGGCCAGCGCCGCCATGATGAGCAGCACCGAGAAGGCAGGGATGCCGCGTTGCGAACGGTTTATGTCGAAACGGTTCGTCATCGGCGGGGTTTGTAAATCTCATAATAGGCCAGGGGGATGAAGAACACGCTGACGAGCGTACCTACCGTCATGCCGCTGATAATGACCAGCGACATCGGGAATTGCAGGTCCGATCCCATATCGCCGCGGGCGAGGAAGGGGAGCACGGCCAGAATCGTGGTGAGAGAGGTCATTACGATGGCTTTCAGACGGCGTTGTCCGGCTTCCAGAATGGCATGTTTGAGCGAGACCCCCTGACGGCGCAAGGTGTTGATCGTGTCGATTTTGAGAATCGAATCGTTGATGACGATACCGCAGACGACGATAAGGCCGATCATCGACATCAGGTTGAGCGATACCCCGAAGAACCACAGGACGATCAGCGCACCGAAAAGGTCGATGACAATCTCCGAGAGGATGATCCACGGCTGGACGAGCGATTCGAATTGTGCGGCGAGGATGAAGAAGAGCAGCAGCAGCGCGACGATCAGTACGCCGACGAGTTGTCCGACCATGTTGCGGTTGGAGAAATAACTGCCGCTGAAACTTACTTCGAAACGATCGTCGTCGGCTACGCAACGCCTGATCGTCGCCATGACAGCGGGGATATCTTTGGTCGAGGGTGTCAGGTCGAGCGGGTAGTAATCTCCTTCTGCGCCTGCGACGATCTGTTTGAGATCCGTGTCCATGGTTTGACGCATCAGAATGCCGACAGGAATTTCGGTCTCGGCAGAACGGATGAAGGTCTTGCCGAGCAGATCGTCGAGGTCACGCAGGTTGTTGCCGATCACCACGGGAAGAGACTCGTCTCCGGTCGTGATTGTGAAGAGCGTGTTTTCGTTCAGTGCATTGCGCAACGTGGTGATGAGGTCGGCGTAGGAAATACCGTAAAGCGCCATTTGCTCGGGGCGCGCCACATAAAGAATATCCTCCTGCAAAGCGACAGGGGAAATCGGTTGGTCGGGTAATGCGGCGCGGATGCGATCGATGAGCGATTGCAGTTGTTCGGGGTCTGCAGCCCGTCCGGAGGTCGAGCGCAGACGTGCCGTGAGACGAGCTTCGCGCTCGGCAAAGATCATGTCGAAGATGTTGCCCGAAACTCCGAATGAACAGAGTGCTTCGGGGGCGTGTTCAGCTATGTAATTCCTGATGGTGCGTTGAACGGGGGCGACATCTGCCGCATCATGGCATTTCAGATAGACGACCGCTTCGGTTACGCTGGTTTCGTCCGTGTGCGAGAGTACGAACTGTTGGACACCTGCCATGACAGTCGATTGATCGATGTGCTCTTCGACTGCGGCGACGAGGGCCTTCGTGCGGCGGCTGTTCTCCTCGGCTGAGATGCGGTCGTTCCAGTCTATGCGGACCAGCATGTCGCTGTAGGTCATTTTCGGCAGCCGCTCTTTGTCGATCTCCGTGAAGAGGAAGATCAATCCTGCGAAGGAGACGGCGTAGATGCCCCACATCAATGCCCGATGCCGGAAAAACCAGACGAGAATGCGTTCGTAGCGCTTCGTGATCCGATCGAACGAAAATCTGTCGAGCCATGGCGTGGGACGGAAGGTCGGTTGATTGCGGTACCACCAGCGGTAGTAGACCGGCAGTAGGGTGATCGTGGTTCCATAGGCGACGAAGAGGGTGATCGCCACTGCCATGGCTTGGTCGTAGAAGAGCGCTCCCGCCATGCCGTTGATGAAGATCAGCGGCACGAAGACGGCGCAGGTGGTGAGAATCGACGAAAGCATCGGTGCGACTACTTCCTGCGTTCCCCGCAGCACAGCCTTTTTGAGCGTCTCCCCGCGCAGCCAGCGTGCCGTGATATTGTCCACGACGATGATCGAGTTGTCGACCATCATGCCGATGCCCAGAACCAGTCCCGACAACGAGATGATGTTGATCGAGATGCGAAGCAGATAGAAGACCAGTATCGAGACGATGAGTGTGACGGGGATCGTCAGGATAACCAGCAGCGGCGACTTGATGTCGCGCATGAAAAAGAGAATGATGAGGCAGGCGAGCAGTGCGCCCGAAATAATGTTGCTGACCAAATTATTGATCGAGTAGTCGAGCAACTCGGTCTGATCCCGAGTGACGGTGAATTCCACGTCGGGGTAGTCGTGTCGGAACTGGTCGAGTTGTTTCTGAATCTCCTCTTTGAGTTTCGACATGCGGGCATCGGACTGTTTGATCACGGCCAGCGAGACGGCGCTGCGCCCGTCCGAGGAGATCATGCCCTGTCGTTTGCGGGGATGTTCGATCACACGCGCCAGTTCTTTGAGCCGAAACAGCCGGCCGTTGATTTTGAGGAAGATGTTCTCGACATCGTTCTTTCCGCTTACTGCCGACCGGAACTTGACGTTGTACTGGTATTCGCCGTCGCGTATGGTGAGGCTACCGAGCGAGACATCCGCTCGTTTGAGAGCCTGCTCGATATCGTTCATCGTGATACCGGCTTGTCGGAGTTTGGTCTCGTCGGGCAGCACGAGCAGTTCGGACGAGACGCACCCGCTCAGGTCGACCATGGCCACTTCGGGGAGCTGCTCGATGCGTTTGGTGATGACTTGGGCGGCGAAGCGGCTCAGCGCGGAAAACTCCTCGGATACGGGGAACAGTTCGTCCCGGTCGGTGGCAGGGTGTTCGTCGCGCAGGGTGAGATTGATGTAGAAAGCGGGAATGTCGGTTGCACTCGCCTTGATGACCTTCGGGCGTTCCAGGTCGCGCGGCAGCGAGGAGACGGAGCGGTCGATTTTCTCATTGACTTCGATGAAGAGGTAGTCGATATTGCTTCCCTGTTCGAACGTCAGACGGATGATGCCGTTTCCTTCGCGCGCTTCGCTGCGCAGATCCACCAGTTGCGACAACTGAATGAGTTGTTGACGCAACGGTGTGATGACCGTTTCGTTGAGCTGGCGTGCCGAGATACCTTGCGCGGGAATCTGGATCGTGATATAGGGTGCATCGACGTCGGGCACGAGCGAGATCGGCAATAACCGGCTGCTTACGATACCGAGTATGACCAATACAATCGTGGTCATCGTCACGGCGATGGGACGGTCGAGGAGTCTGCGTAGCATGACGGTCTTCGTTTAGCGGTTGTCAGTGAGCGTTACCTCCGAACCGTCGGCGAGGTTCAGATTCCCCGATACGATGATCAGGTCTCCCGGATCGAGCTCGGCGGAGCGATCGCGATTGGCTTCGACGACGTACTCGCGGCTGTTGGCCAGCGAAGTATGGACGTATGTCCATTGTGCCCGTCCCTCTTTGTAGCGGAACAGCACTTCCAGATTGTCCCGGATGACGACAGCGCTTTTGGGGACGACGAGTTGTCCTGCGATTTTCTGGCGTACGGCCACGCGGACATTCATGCCGTCGGTCAGCGTCCCGTCGTTGGTAACCTCGGCGTCGACCTGCACTTGTCCGTGTTCGTCGATCGACGGGTTGATCGCAATGATGCGTCCCTTCACCTCTTTGCGCAGATCGGCGAACGGCGTGATTGTAACCTCCTGCCCCCGGCGGAGCTGTCCGTACTCGGATTCGAGGACGGTGAAGCGGACGTTGAGGCGCCGGTCGTCGAGCAACGTACAGAATTCGCCCTTGGCATTTTCATAGAGATGTTGCTGCACATTCGCGACCTTACCGGAAAATGGCGCGCATAACGAGCATTGTTCGAGATTTCTGCGAGCGCTTTGCAGCGACGCCAAGGCATCGGCATAGCCCGAACGGATGCGTGCCAGTCGCAATACCTCGACCGGAACGTTGATCGTATCGCCGACGGGATAGCCCAGACCGACGAGCACGTCGTAGAATTCCAGCCGGCTCTTGTCGAGCGCCAATTGCGATTTGTGCAGCTGGACGGCGTATTCGGTCGTATCGATTCTGGCGATTACCGCTCCCCGATTCACTCCCTCGCCGTTCCCTGCATGAATGGCGACGATCGTCCCCGTGACAGGAAACGACAGCGTACTGCGTTTGGCGGCGATCAAACGGCCGTTGCTGATGAGTTCGCGGACGAAATCGCGGCGGCGCAGCGTATCGACGGTCACTTCGTTGCGTTCGATGCGGTGTTGCATGTGGTCGGCCGATGCGGAGGTTTTCTCCTTCGGATTGGTGCCGCAGCCGGCGCTAAGGGCGATGCAAATCAGCGGAAGCAGAGATTGTTTCATGGCAAAAGGGTTATTCGGCGATGAGTTTATCGAATTCGACGTTGATATCGGTGTGCGAAATGAAGTCGTAGAGCGTTTTGCGGCGCAGCGAGTAGTAGTAGTTCCAGAAGGCGGCCATAGCCGAGACGTAGGTCTGGTTGGCTTCGTCCTTTTCGGTCTGTGCCGTATTCATCTCGGTGACCGAAATCGTGCCACGCCGGAAATTCTCCATGGCGATCGCATAGCGACGGTCGGCGACTTCGCGCGCTTTGCGGGCTACGGCGCATTGGTTGCGTTGATTGTAGAATTGTTCGATGAGCGTGTAGACGGCGTGCCGGTAGTCGATCTGGTCCTGCTCGATCTGGTTGTGGAGCATTTCGGCCTTGGCCTTGGCCATGCGCACGCGCCCTTTGCCCATTCCCCAGTCGAAGATCGGGATAGAGAACTGCAACCCGACGACCTCCTGATCCAGCAGGTTGGAGTAGGCCGTGCGGAAGTCGTCGCCGGTTTGCGAAAGACCGAAGCGGGCGTTGATCGTGGCCGATGCGCCCCGTTCGGACTTCGCCTGCGCGATCGCGGCTTCGGCATTGAGCTGCCGGATCTGGTTGTCGATCTCGAACGAGGAGTTGGCCAGCGCCTTGTCCAGCACGGTGGCGTAGTCGATCTCGATCGGCGGAATCCGGTCGTCGAGCAGCGGTTCGATTTCGGTCGTTTCGCTGAACCGCAGATACGAGTTCAACTTCATTTGGGATTCGCGGGCCGCCAACGCCGTATCATTGATCGACAGGCTGTCGTTGAGCATCCGCAGTTGGAGTTGCAGCAGCTCGTCCTTGGTGACGCTGCCCAGTTCGAGCCGTTGTTCGGCGATGGCGTAGAGGGATTTGGTGTTGCTGTAATTCTTGACGGCGATCGTGTGCTTGGTCTTGCTGAGCAGCAGGTTGAAATAGTAGGTCACCGCCTGTATCGTGATGTCCTCCATCGCTTCGATGTACGTGCGTTTGGCCAGTTCGTACTCCTTGGGGGCGATCTTCTTGTCCCATTTGAACTGATTGTAGGCGAAGAGAGGTTGGGTGTAGGAGAGCGTGATCGGCTGAGAATAGTAGGATTTCGAATCCTTCGGCGCGAACTGGTCGAGCCGGTTGAGCGACGAGTAGAGCCGCAGCGTACCGCCCGTCAACGCGATATTTTGCTTGATCGACAGTCCGAGCGTGTTCTGGAGATTGTAGTTCTCCATGTAGCGCATCTCCCCCGTGTCGTAATCCTGCAACAGCCGCAGCGAGCGATCGAAACTCAGCACTTCGCCCGTCAGGTTCAGCGACGGCAGCCGGCTGGCGCGGTAGGAGCGGTAGGACCAGTAGGATGAAAGGAAGGTATACTTTGCCACCATGGCGGCGATCGATTGCGTCTGTGCCGCGTAGATCGCTTCGTCGAGTGTCAGATGCGAAGCCTGCTGTGGACGGGTGGGTGATATCCATGCTGCCGAATCCCGCCGGACGGGAAGTTCGGTCGTCGGCGTCGTTTGGGCCGCTGCCGGCAGCAATGCGTATAAACCGGCTATCAGACAAATTCCGCGTTTTGCAAGATCGGATTTCATAGAGGCAGGATAAATTATATTGCTAAGTTAGCATTTTGTTCCGGATAATCAAAGGTTTTTCATCGTTTTTCGACCTCATGTTCTGAGGATTCCGGTACGACGACTCCTTCGATAAGGAACGATACGGGATGTTTGGCAGCACTGTGGCGTACGGCGATCT
>ERZ1026975.27-NODE-27-length-106079-cov-6.891515_pt1 | contig 106079 bp, 125 predicted proteins | sample MGYA00519561_ERZ1026975 | MGnify/ENA primary metagenome ERZ1026975 (study PRJEB26926, sample SAMN06164672) | human gut metagenome | biome: ENVO:00009003; feature: ENVO:2100002; material: ENVO:00002003 | host: Homo sapiens | place: USA | collected 2012 ... | reverse complement strand
GCTCCACCGACGTGCGGGAGTCGCCGTAGGTCTTGATCTCGGCGAGCAGCGCGTCCAGCTCCTTCGTGTCGCGCACGGCGAACTGGAGCAGCGCGTTGAACACGCCGATCACATGGTGGTGGCTGATGACTGCGGGACTCTGCTCGCAGAAGACACAGAACGCAGCGTACTTCTCCGGCTCGAGCGACACGGAGATAAAGCCCGTGATGTTGCAGTCCAGCCGCGTGCGGTCGATGTCGATGCGGTAGCTGCGGATCACGCCGCATTCCTCCATGCGGCGGATGCGCTCGGAGACGGCGGGCGGCGTCAGCCCCACCTGGTCGCCGATGTGGCGCAGGGTGCAGCGGCTGTCCGCCTGCAGGATATTGAGGATCTGATAATCGGTTCGATCCATGGCTTTCTCTCTTTCTTCCTCTTTGCCCTTACATCACGCGGCCGCGCTTGATGACCTTCTTGGCAAGGTTGCTGCCGAAGCGGTAGCAGATGTAGTCCAGATCCGGCGCGTCCCAGATGACGAGGTCGCCGAGCTTGCCCGCCTCGACCGTACCGACCTTGTCAGCCATGTCGATGGCCGCCGCGCCGTTGAGCGTTACGGCGGTCAGCACCTCCTCGGGCGTGAGCCGATACTTCAGGCAGCCGAGGTTGATGACGAACTGCATATTCAGGCACGGGCAGGAGCCGGGGTTGAAGTCCGTCGCCATCGCGACGGGCACGCCCGCGTTCACCATGTCGCGCGCGGGCGCGAACACCGCGCCGAGGTTGAAGCTCGTCGCGGGCAGCAGGCAGGCGATCACGCCGCCCTTTGCCATCGCCTCGATGCCCGCGGGCGGGCAGACGATCAGATGCTCCGCGGAGATCGCTCCCAGCTCGCCGGCGAGCTGGCTGCCGCCGATGGCCTCGATCTCGTCGGCGTGGATCTTGGGACGCAGACCGTACTTGAGGCCCGCCTCGAGCACCTGACGGGACTCCTCCACCGTAAAGGTGTCGGCCTCGCAGAACACGTCGCAGAACTTTGCGATGCCCTGCTCCTTAACGAGCGGCATCATCTCCTCACACACAAGGCGGATATACTCGGCGCGGTTGGCTTTGTACTCAGCGGGCACAAGGTGCGCGCCCATGAAGGTCGCGACCATGTCCATCGGGTGCTGCTCGTCGAGGTCGCGGATCACACGCAGCGCCTTGAGCTCATGCTCGGTGGCAAGACCGTAGCCGCTCTTGGCCTCGCAGGTGGTCGTGCCGAAGGCCATCATCTCGTCGAGCGCCTTCGCCGCCTTGGCGGTCAGCTCCTCCTCGGTGGCTCCGCGCGTGGCGTTGGTGGTGGACTGGATGCCGCCGCCGGCATTTTGGATCTCAAGATAGGTCTTGCCGTGCAGCTTCATGCCCAGCTCGTTCTGCCGCCAGCCGCCGAAAATAAGGTGCGTATGGGCGTCCACGAGACCCGGCGTGACGAGCTTTCCCTCGGCGTCGACGATCTCCGCCCCCTCGGCTGCGGGAGCCTCGCCGGTGCCGACGGAGGCGATCACGCCGTCCTCGATGAGCACCCATGCGTCCTTGAGGAATTTGATCTTCCCCTGCTCGCTGCCGCGATGGGCGCTTTTGCCCTCGGGCGTTGCGAGCAGGCCGATGTTTTTCACCAGTAACTTTTTCATAAAAGCGGTTCCTTTCTTACGGTAAAGGGACTTGTTTCTTTGATAATAGCACAAAAAGGGGCATATTGCTATGCCCCTTTTTGATTTTATTTTTTAGTCGAGGTATTCCTTGACGACCTTTTCGCACAGAGCATCATCCGCGAGGTACGGCATGGTGATGTGGTCCTGGCCCTCGTACATCTTGTTGTACTCGGCCACGGTGGTCATGGCGTTCTCATTGCGCGCCCAGCTGCGGCGGGCCACGCCGACCATGGTATCCCAAGGCATGGACATACGCAGGATGGTATCGACACGCTCGGAGCCGTCGAGCACCATGCCGAAGCCGCCGTTGATGGCGCGGCCGATGCCGGTGCCGCCGCCGTTGTGCAGCGCGATGTAGCTCATGCCGCGAGCCGCGTTGCCGGCGTAGCACTGCGTCGCCATCTCGGCCATGATGTTGGAGCCGTCCTTGATGTTGCTGGTCTCACGGAAGGGCGCGTCGGTTCCGCCGGTATCGTGATGGTCACGGCCAAGGATGACGGGGCCGATCTCGCCGTTGCGGACCATTTCGTTGAACTTGAGCGCGAGGTTCATGCGGCCCATGGCATCCTGATAAAGGATGCGGCACTGGGTGCCGACGACCAGCTTGTTCTTCTCCGCGTCGCGGACCCAGACGTAGTTGTCGTAGTCCTGATAGCGGCGGTTGTGCGCCTTGATGTACTCGGCAGCCGCCATGTCGGTCTTGTGCAGGTCCTCGGGGTTGCGGCTCAGGCAGCACCAACGGAACGGGCCGTAGCCGAAGTCGAACAGGCAGGGGCCGAGGATATCCTCGACGTAGGACGGGAAGATGAAGCCGTCGAGGTCGTTCTCGCCGTTCTTGCAGATGCTCTTCACGCCGGTATCGTACACGGCCTTGAGGAAGCTGTTGCCGTAGTCGAAGAAGTAGGTGCCGCGCTCGTGGAACTTGCAGATCATCTCATAGTGATGCTGCAGCGTCTTGTCAACGAGCTTGCGGAAGCCCTCGGGGTCCTTGTCCAGCATCTCAGTGCGCTGGGCGAAGGTGAGGCCCTGCGGGCAGTAGCCGCCGTCGTAGGGAACGTGGCAGGAGGTCTGGTCGCTCATGAGGTCAACGTGAACGTTGTGCTCATAGAGGTACTCGAGCAGATCGACGATGTTGCCGCAGTAGGCAACGGCGCAGGGCTTGCCCGCCTTCTGGTGCTCGAGGGCGATCTTGGTCGCTTCCTCGAGGGAGTCGGTGCGGTGGCTGACCCAGCCCTGGGTGTAGCGGGTGTCGATACGGGAATCGTCGACCTCGGCGATGATGGACGCGGCGCCGGCGATCTCGGCAGCCTTGCCCTGCGCGCCGCTCATGCCGCCTAAGCCCGCGGAGATGAACAGACGGCCGGCGAGGTCCTTATCGTTGGGGATGCCGAGCTTGAGACGGCCGGCGTTGAGCAGCGTGTTGAACGTGCCGTGGACGATGCCCTGGGGGCCGATGTACATCCAGCCGCCGGCGGTCATCTGGCCGTAGTTGGCGACGCCGAGCGCGGCGGCGCGGTTGAAGTTCTCCTGATCGTCGAAGGTGCCGACCATCAGGCCGTTGGAGATGATGACACGGGGCGCCATCTTATGGGAGTGGAACAGGCCCAGAGGATGGCCGGACATGACGACCAGCGTCTGCTCGTCGGTCAGCTCCTCAAGGTACTTCTTGATGAGGCGGTACTGCATCCAGTTCTGGCAGACCTGACCGGTCTCACCGTAGGTGACCAGCTCATAGGGATAGAGCGCAACATCGAAGTCGAGGTTGTTGTCGATCATGACCTGAATGGCGCGGCCTTCGATGCACTTGCCCTTGTACTCGTCGATGGGCTTGCCGTAGAGCTTGCCCTCGGGACGGAAGCGATAGCCGTAGATGCGGCCGTGCTCCTCGAGCTCGGCGGCGAACTCCTTGGCCATCTGCTCGTGATGGTCGGGGTGGATGTAACGCAGAGCGTTCTTGATGGCGAGCGCCTTATCGGCCTCGGTCAGGTGGGATTCGCGGCGGGGTGCGCGGCGATAGCAGGATTCCATCTTCGGGTACTCGGGAAGATCGTAGTCCAGCTTGATCGTCATGGCTTCGTCAGCGAGATTGATCATGGGGGTGTTCCTCACTTTCTAAAATTTTTCGATTTCTCTCAATTTTCGGTTTTATCTCAAAAGAATCTTGTGCAATTTGCTTTACATCTTGCATTATAGCAAGAAGCTGCTATAATGAAAAGAACTTCTATTGTATTGTTATCATACTTTTTTAGTATAGCTCATCAGGAGGCGTCTTCTCATGACCATTCGCCAGCTTGAATACTTCTGCGCAGTCGCGGAGGGGCGCAGCATTTCCGCCGCCGCCCGCGCCCTGCACGTCGCCCAGCCGCCCATCTCGCGCCAGATCGCCCAGCTTGAAGCCGAGCTCGGCGTGCAGCTTTTCGCCCGCGAGAGCCGCGGCATGAAGCTCACCGAGGCCGGACAGGCGCTCTACCGCCAGAGCCGCTCGCTTTTCCTCAATCTCCGGCGCGTGGAGGAGAATGTCCGCAGCATCGGCGCCGGCGAGGGCGGGCGCATCAACGTCGGCGTCATCTACTCCGCCATGCCCTATGCCCTGCATTATTTGGAGGCGTACCACGCCCGCTATCCCAAGGTCGAGTTCTACATCCGTCTCGGCTCCCCGCAGGACCTTTTGAACGACCTGGACCGCGGCGAGCTGCACGTCCTCTTTCTCCGCCGCTCCACGCAGGAGTCCGGCAGCCTGCACGAGCGCATCCTCGGCGAGGACGCGCTGGAGCTCATCATGACCGCCGCGACCGATCCCGCGCCGGAGCTGGACGCCGTGCCCATCGAGCGGCTGCGCGGCGTGCCGATGTGCCTGCTGCGCTCGGATGATCTCTGGGGCTACAACGATTATCTGATGAAGGAATGCCGCCGCAGCGGCTTTGAGCCGAACGTGCCCTGCCAGTGCTACGATACGCCCATGGCGATGCAGCTCGTGCGCTCGGGCTTCGGCATCAGCTTCCTGCCGCATTCCATCGTCGAGACGCACCCGAACTCCGGCATCTACGCCAAGCCGCTGCGCGGCATCCCCGCCAAGTCCTACCCTGTCCTTGTCTGGAGCGACGATGTGCAGGGCGCGCCCTGCGTGCAGCGCTTCATCGCGGAATCCTGACGGGCGCGGCTTTACTTAAAAAAATTAAGCGCCCCGAAACAAAAGAGAAAGAAAACCTGTTTACGCCCGCCCGGGCACACGGTATAATGACAGCGTAAGCATCAAAATACAGGTTGGAAATTGTCTGACCTGACAAAAACGGAGGAAACTTATCATGGCACGACTGATCGAATGCATCCCCAATTTCAGCTGCTCCAAGGAAAAGGACGAGGCCACCTATAACGAGCTCGTCAAGACCGCGCAGAGCGTCCCCGGCTGCACCCTGTTCGACGCTCAGACCGACGGCAACCACAACCGCTGCGTTTTCACCCTCATCGGCTCCCCCGAGGCCATCGAGGAGGTCGCCTTCCAGCTCACGAAGGTCGCCACCGAGCGCATCGACATGAACAAGCACCACGGCGAGCACAAGCGCATGGGCGCGACCGATGTCATCCCCTTCGTCCCCCAGATGGACGTGACCGTGGAGGAAGCCGTCGAGATGTCCAAGCGCGTCGCCCAGCGCATCTGGGACGAGCTGAAGGTTCCCTCCTTCCTGTATGAGGACAGCGCCACCCGGCCCGAGCGCCGCAACCTCGCCACCTGCCGCAAGGGCGAGTTCGAGGGTATGCCCGAGAAGCTGTTGCAGCCCGAGTGGGCGCCCGACTACGGCGAGCGCAAGATCCACCCCACCGCCGGCATCACCGCCATCGGCGCCCGTATGCCGCTCGTCGCGTTCAACTGCAACCTCGAGACCAGCGACGTTGAGGTCGCCAAGAAGATCGCCAAGGTCATCCGCGGCTCCTCCGGCGGCTTCCGCAGCTGCAAGGCCATGGGCTTCATGCTCGAGGACCGCGGCATCGCGCAGGTCTCCATGAACATGGTCAACTATGAGGATACCCCGCTCTATGTCACCTATGAAATGATCAAGGCTCTGGCCGAGCGCTACGGCACCCGCGTCATCGAGAGCGAGATCGTCGGTCTGACTCCCGCCAAGGCGCTCATCGACTGCGCCGAGTTCTACCTCAAGGCCAAGGACTTCGACTGCAAGAAGCAGGTCATGGAGTATCATTTGATCGACATGGAGTAAAAGCTTCAAAAAAGCGGTTATGCCGCTTTTTTGAGAAAGGCTTCAGCGCGCGGCGCTCACCGCGCCGTGCACTGCAAGGTGTCGCTGCGGACGCGCGCGAGCGCCCTCCGCGACAATCCCACTTTGTTTCGCGCCTGCGGGCGCGAAATGCCACAAGGAAGGACATTGAATTCTATGAAACTTGCTGAACTGACCGTTACCGGCTTTGCCGACATCGTTTCCTCCGACGCGCCCGCGCCGGGCGGCGGCTCCTGCGCCGCGCTCTACGGCGCCATCGGCGCTGCGCTGACCGCCATGGTCGGCGGTCTGACCCAGGGCCGCAAGAAGTACGCCGAGTACGCCGAGCACGCCGCCGAGGTCGAGGCCAAGGGCAACGAGCTCAAGACCCGTCTGCTCAACGTGATGGACCGCGACACCGACGCGTTCAACGTCGTCTCCGCCGCCTTCGGTATGCCCAAGGACACCGACGAGCAGAAGGCTGAGCGCTCCGCCGCCATCCAGAACGGTCTCAAGGGCTGCACCAAGACGCCCATGGAGATGATGGAGCTGATCGACGAGACTCTCACCCTCGCCCACTCCCTGCTTGGCCGCTTCAACGACACCTCCGCGAGCGACCTGGGCGTTGCGTTCCTCTCCCTCAAGGCCGGTATCCAGGGCGCGTGGCTCAACGTGCTCATCAACGTCGGCTCGCTGAAGGATCAGGAGTTCGCCGCCGAGTACCGTGCCCGCGGCGAGAAGCTGCTCGCGCACGCGCTGCCTCTGGCCGACGAGTGCTACGCCGAGATCGTCAAGCTGATCGACGGCTAAAATTTATCTTGCCAAACGCAAAAGGCTTCGGTATCATCGTACCGAAGCCTTTTCGACAGAAAGAAGGTCCTTTTATGACGCTCACCCATCTGACCCCCGCCGATTACGTCACCACGCAGTGGTCCGGCGGCGCGACCACCCAGCTCGCCATCGCGCCGAAGGGCGCGGTGTATGCCGACCGCGATTTTCTCTGGCGACTGAGCTCCGCGACCGTCGAGCTCGACGAGTCCGACTTCACGCCCCTGCCCGCCTATGACCGCGTGATCTCCACGCTGCGCGGCGATATGGTCCTCGCGCACAACGGCGGGGAACGACTGACGCTCCACCCCTACGAGATCCACGATTTCTCCGGCGCGGACGATACCCACTCCTGGGGCCGCTGCACGGACTTCAACCTCATGCTGCGCCGCGGACAGTGCCGCGGCTGCGTCACCGCGCATTTCCCGCACGGCACGGAAACGCTTGCCCTCCACGCAGGCGAAACAGCTCTGCTCTTCTGCGGCGAGGGAAGCGTCACGCTCCGCGCGGGCACGGAAACGCTGACGCTCGCCGCGCATGAAAGCGCCCTGATCGAGGACGCGCCCGCGCAGCTCACCGTCGAGGGCAGCACGAAGCTGATGCTTGCGCAGATGTACCGCTGAGGGAGGGAGCTGCATGACCGGAGAAGACGTCGCCGCGCGCGTCCACGCCTACGCATGGACCGACCGCAAGCCGGGGCTGGAGCGCACCCGCGCTCTGCTCGCCGCGCTGGGAAACCCCGAAAAAGCCCTCAAATTCGTCCACATCACCGGCTCAAACGGCAAGGGCTCGACCGCCGCGATGCTCGCCTCCGTTCTCACGGCGGCAGGATACCGCACGGGACTGTTCACCTCGCCGCACCTCTACCGCTTCAACGAGCGCTTTCAGGTGAACGGCGCGCCCATCCCCGATGCGGCGCTTGACCGCCTCGCGGAGCGCGTGCTCGCCGCAGCGGACACGCTTCCGGAGCATCCGACCGAGTTTGAGCTGATGACCGCCATCGGCTTTCTTTGGTTCGCGGAGGCCGGCTGTGACCTCGTCGTGGTCGAGGTCGGTCTCGGCGGGCGGCTGGACTCCACCAACGTCATTCCCGCGCCCGAGGCGGCGGTCATCACCAACATCGGGCTGGAGCACACCGCCATCCTCGGCAGCACCCTCGCCGCCATCGCCGCGGAGAAATCCGGCATCCTCAAGCCCGGCTGCCGCGCCGTGCTCTACGGTCAGAGCCGCGAGGTGGGGGAGGTCGTTGCCCGCGTCTGTGCGGAAAAGGAGATCCCGCTCACCGTCACGGACGCCTCGCAGCTCACGCTGCTCTCGTCCGGCCTCGACGGACAGCGCTTCACCTACCGCGGCAGCGCGCCGCTGCTCCTGCCGCTGCTCGGCGACTATCAGCTCCGCAACGCCATGACCGTGCTCGACACGGTGGACGCGCTGCGCGCGCAGGGCCGGAATATCTCCGCCGACGCCGTTGCGCGCGGCCTTGCCGCCGCACGCTGGCCCGGACGGCTGGAGCTGGTGCACCGCCGCCCCGATCTCATCATTGACGGCGGGCACAACCCGCAATGCGCGCAGGCGCTTGCCACCTCGCTGCGCGGGCTCTACGGCGAAAAAAAGCTCATCTTCCTCATCGGCGTGCTCGCCGATAAGGACTGGCAGAGCATGGTCGGCGAGGTCCTTCCGCTGGCCAAGGCCATCGTCACCGTCCGCCCCGAAAGCGAGCGTGCCAAGGATGAAAACGAGCTGGCCGCGTGGGTCCGCGCACAGGGCGTTCCCGCCGAGGCGCACGCCTCCATCGGCGAGGCGCTGGACGCCGCGCTCGCTCTCGCGGGTCCCGAGGACGCCGTCTGCGCGTGGGGCTCGCTCTACAGCGTCGGCGAGCTGCGTCATTGTCTCGGCCTGTGCTGAGATTCGTCCGCGTGATGTTCGGCATTCTCGGCGCGCCGCTGTTCCGGGAGCACGCCTACATGGGCGGCGGCTATTGTGACTTCAAGCTAAAGCTCGGCGCCGAACCTCTGCCCTGCCGGCCGTCGGTGCTCACGCAGGCAAACGACTACCGGTAAATCGACAATGAAAATCCCCGATGCCCGCTTGTGCGGGCATCGGGGGTCTTGTTTATTGTGGCTGCTTTGCGGTGTCTCTTAGTACATGCCGTCCATGCCGCCCATACCGGCGGGAGCCGCGGGTGCGGGAGGCTCGGGCTTGTCGGCGACCAGCGCCTCGGTGGTCAGCACCATGGAGCTGACGGACGCGGCGTTCTCCAGCGCGGAACGGGTGACCTTGGCAGGATCGACGATACCGGCGCCGATCATGTCGCAGTAGACCTCCTTGTAGGCGTCGAAGCCGTAGCCGACCTTGCGGCTGCTCTTGATCTTCTCAAGCACCACGCTGCCGTCCACACCGGCGTTCTTGGCGATCTGGCGAACAGGCTCCTGCAGCGCGTTGACGATGATCTTCACGCCGGTCTTCTCGTCGCCCTCGACCTTGCCGATGAGCTTCTCGACCGCGGGAACGGCGTTGACATAGGCCGTGCCGCCGCCGGCGACGATGCCCTCCTCGACCGCCGCGCGGGTCGCGTTCAGAGCGTCCTCAATGCGCAGCTTCTTTTCCTTCATCTCAGTCTCGGTGGCAGCGCCGACCTTGATGACCGCCACGCCGCCGGCGAGCTTCGCCAGACGCTCCTGCAGCTTCTCCTTGTCGTAGTCGCTGGTGGTGACGGCGATCTGCGCGCGGATCTGAGACACGCGGTCCTTGATGGCCTGCTTGTCGCCGGAGCCGTCCACGATGGTGGTGTTCTCCTTGGTGACCTTGACCTGACGCGCACGGCCGAGCATATCGACGGTCGCGCTCTTGAGCTCGTAGCCAAGCTCCTCGGAAATGACCTGGCCGCCGGTGAGGATGGCGATATCCTGCAGCATCTCCTTGCGGCGATCACCGAAACCGGGCGCCTTGACGCACACGACGTTCAGCGTACCGCGCAGACGGTTGACGATCAGGGTGCTCAGTGCCTCGCCCTCAACGTCCTCGGCGATGATGACCAGCTTCTTGCCGCTCTGGACGAGCTGCTCGAGGATGGGCAGAATGTCGGAAATGACGGAGATCTTCTTATCGGTGATGAGGATGTAGGCGTCGTCCACGACGGCCTCCATCTTCTCGGTATCGGTGACCATGTAGGGGGTGATGTAGCCGCGGTCGAACATCATGCCCTCGACGACCTCGGAATAGGTCTCGGCGGTCTTGGACTCCTCGATGGTGATCACGCCGTCGGCGCTGACCTTCTCCATGGCCTCGGCGATCAGCTTGCCGATGAACTCGTCGCCGCTGGAGACGGTGCCGACGCGGGCAATATCGTCCGTGCCGTTGACCTTCTGGCTGTTGGCCTTGATGGCCTCGACCGCGGTCTCAACGGCCTTGGCCATGCCCTTCTTCATCACGATGGGGTTCGCGCCGGCGGCGAGGTTCTTCAGGCCCTCGCGGATCATGGCCTGCGCGAGCAGAGTGGCGGTGGTGGTGCCGTCGCCCGCGACGTCGTTGGTCTTGGTGGAGACCTCACGCACAAGCTGCGCGCCCATGTTCTCGAACGGATCGGGCAGCTCGATCTCCTTGGCGATGGTCACGCCGTCGTTGGTGATGAGCGGAGCGCCGAACTTCTTGTCGAGCACGACGTTGCGGCCCTTGGGGCCGAGGGTGACCTTCACGGTATCAGCCAGAGTATTGACGCCGACTTCAAGCGCCTTGCGGGCCTCTTCGCCGGATTTAATGAGCTTAGACATAAGAGTGTACCTCCATTAGAAATTCCGCGGAACGCGAAAATAGTTTAGATTATTTTTGCCGCGACATGTGCGTGGCAAAAATACTTTGACCCAGCCGCCTTGGGCGGCGTCGCCAGTCCGCAGACTGGCGGTGGGGAATCCAAAGGGGGAGCCTGCTCCCTCTTTGCGCATTTTACTCAACGATGGCAAGGATATCAGACTGGCGGACGACGGTGTATTCCTCGTCGTCGACCTTGACCTCGGTGCCGGAATACTTGCTGGTGATGACCTTGTCGCCGGGCTTGACGGTCATAACGACGTCGTGGCCGTCGACCATGCCGCCGGGGCCGACGGAAATGACCTCGGCGATCGAGGGCTTCTCCTTGGCGCTGGCGGTCAGGATGATGCCGCCCTTGGTGGTCTCTTCGGCCTCGAGCATCTTGAGGATGACGCGGTCGGCAAGCGGAGTGAGTTTCATGGGAATGTGCCTCCTTCTATATTTTCACAAATTTGAAAAAACAAATTCACCGTTGGTTAGCACTCATTGCGATCGAGTGCTAACCAACGGTGCTATCATAGCGCAAGGCAAGCAATATTGCAAGGGGATTTTTTGAAAAATCCGGTCGATTTGCAAAAATTCACAGTTTGGTAAAATTCTCTCAGCGCGCCGTCGCGTTCGGGTCGCAGCCGGCAGGGCCGAAGAAATTGAGCTTTTTGTCCGCCAGGCGGAGCGTCACGTCATGCGAATGGGAGCACTCGCCGTCCAGACAGGTCACGATGTCGCCGTCGTCGGAGTGGATGCGCACGACCTTCGCCGTGGAAAAGCGCACCACGTCCTTCGGGAGCTTTTCGTGGTTTCCTGCGGAGTAGTCCGGGAAGAGCCGCGCGAAGCGGAGCTTGCTGATGTTCTTCACCAAAACCGTGTGCAGCACGCCGTCGTTCATCCGCGCCTCCGGCACCGGCGTGGAGCCGCCGCCGTAGTAGCGTCCGTTGCACATGGAGACGAGGGCGAAGTCGTCCTCGATCCTCTCCTCGTCCAGCCAGACCGTCCAATGCCGTCCGATGCGGCCGAAGATGCCGTTCGCCGCCACGCTGACCAGATAGCTGCCGCGCCCGCTCAGGTGCGGATTGGCGCTGAACTTATGCACGCTCTCGGCAATGCGCGCGTCGATGCCCGAGCAGGCGATCGTCAGGCAATAGCGCCCGCTGCAGTCGATGAGGTCGAGCGCCTGCGTTTCGCCGTTCCAGAGATTTTCTGCGTCGAGGAACTTTTCGTAGTCCGCGCCGAAGTTTTTGAGAAAATCGTTGCCCGTGCCGATGGGGATGCAGGTCATCGCGGCGTTGGCATAGCCCGCGATGCCGTTGGCGACCTCATTGACCGTGCCGTCGCCGCCGCAGGCATAGAGCCGCACATCTTCTCCGCTCTCGGCAAGACCGCGCGCGAGCGTGGCCGCGTGGCCGACTGACGCGGTGAGCATACACTGTACGTCCAGACCGTGCTTTTCCCGCAGCGCCTCTGCCATCGTGTAGATGCGCTGGCGGCTGTCGTTCTTACCGGCCGACGGATTGATGATAAAAATGTGTTTCAAGGTACAGGTCCCCCGTTTCGATGACGCGGCGGGAGGAACCTCCCCCGCGCAGACTCTCTTCTTTAAATCATAGCGCATACCGCGTAAAAAATGCAATGAACATTTTATGAAAAAGTGTCACAACCGGAGCGCGGTGCAGAAGCCTTAACGAAAAATTAACACCGGCGTCCCCGCGGACCGCCGGTGTTCGTTTTATCTCAGAGCCGCTTCCCATACATGAACAGGTCGCACTTGAGCATACCGTTGTAGAGCTTGCGCTTTTTGTCGGCTATGCGGCCGAAGCAGCGCTCGAACTCCGTGTGCGACGAGAGCACATAAACGCGCCAAGTCTCCGGCAGCTTATCCACCGCGCGGCCGAAGGCGCGGTAAAGCTCCTCGGCCTCCTTCTGCTCCAGCAGACGCTCACCGTAGGGCGGATTCGTCACAACGCGCCCATACTGCCCGCCCCAGTGGAAGCGCGTCGCATCGTCCACCTCAAAGCGCACCGTATCGTCCACCTCGGCAAGCTCTGCGTTGTGCCGCGCGATCTCAACGGCGCGCGGGTCAATGTCGCCGCCCCAGATCTCGTAGGTCTTGTCGTGAAATTCGTTGTCCATCGCCTCGTCTGCCGCGTCGAGCCATATTTTTTTGTCCACCATCGCCCAGTGCTGCGCGGCAAAGCTGCGGTTCAGGCCCGGGGCACGGTTCCTGGCAATCAGCGCCGCCTCGATGGCGATGGTGCCGCTGCCGCAGAAGGGGTCGCAGAACGGGTCACGCCCGTTGTAATGCGAGAGCTTCACCATCGCGGCGGCCAGCGTCTCCTTGAGCGGAGCCGCCACGCCGACGGCGCGGTAGCCGCGCTTGTAAAGCCCCTCGCCGCTCGCGTCGAGGCAGAGCATCACCTCGTCCTTCATGATCGAGAAGCGGATCTGATAGCGCTTGCCGGTCTCCGGCAGCGTTTGCAGCCCGTAGGCCGCCCCAAGCCGCTCGACGACCGCCTTCTTCACGATGGACTGGCAGGCGGGAACGGAGTGCAGCGTGGAGTTGATGGAATAGCCCGTCACGGGGAACTCGCCCTCGCGGGGGATCCAGTCCTCCCAGCGCACGGCGCGGGTGCCCTGAAAGAGCGTTTCAAAATCCGTCGCGCGGAAGCTCGCGAGCACGAGCAGCACGCGCGCACCGCAGCGCAGATTGATGTTCAGCCGCGCGAGGTCGCGCTCCTCGCCGCGGCACAGCACACGCCCGTTTTCCACCTTTACATCGGCAAGGCCGAGCTTTTTCACTTCATCGCCCACCAGGCTCTCGAGCCCCAGCAGGCAGGGAATGGCAAATTGCAGCATGGCGTCTCCATCGCTTTCCTCTTTCGTTTTTTCCAGTATAGCGGACGCGGCGCAAAAACGCAATCGTCCGCGCGCAAAAAAAGCATGGTAATTCCCCTCGCCCTATGGTATACTATGGAAAAGCCCCAAACGCCCCTCCGGCGGGCAATGTAACGTTAAAGTTGCGCGCCGGACAGGCAAAAACGCAAAACGCAAGCGCAGGTTGGTGGAAAAAAAACGGCGCGGGCGGTAGGATAACCGCACAGAGAGAAACGGAGGAACAGGGAAATGGCCTTTGGCGAAAAGCTGCAGGAGGTCCGAAAGCAAAGCGGCATGACGCAGGAGACCTTTGCCGAGCAGCTGCACGTCTCGCGGCAGGCGGTGTCGCGCTGGGAGTCCGGCCGCGGCTACCCGGAGATCGAAAAGATCCTCTACATCTGCCACCGCTACCACACGACGCTCGACGCGCTCTTCGCTGACGAGCTTCCGCCCATCGAGGCGGAGGAGGCCGAGGTCGAGCAGCCCATCGCCGGCAAGCCGCTCAAGCGTTCCTTTGTTGACTTTCTCAGCAATCTTTCCCCCTATGACAAGCTCATCGGCGGCACGCTGATCTTTATCGTTCTGCTCTCGCTGATGGCGCTTGCCCACAGCATGAAAGGAGGTTCGGGAGGCAACATGACATTCGTATGGATCGCCGCCATCGTCATTTTCGGCATTGCCGAGGCGGCGACGGCGGGACTGGTCTCCATCTGGTTCGTGGCGGGCGCGGTGGCCGCGCTGCTCGCGCTGGAGCTCGGCGCGGTGCTCTGGCTGCAGATCGTCGTCTTTCTGGCGGTCTCCATCGCGGCGCTGATCGCAACGCGCCCGCTGGCGCACAAAATGCTGGATAAGACCATCGTTCCCACCAACGCCGACCGCGTGCTGCACCACACGGCCAAGGTCACCGAGACCATCGACAACGAAAACACCACCGGCGCCGTCTACATCGACGGCAAAACATGGACCGCCCGCAGCGAGGACGGCGACGTGATCGCCCGCGGCTCCATGGTCACCATCGTCCGAATGGAGGGCGTCAAGCTCTTCGTCAGAAAAGAAAGGGAGGAACCGTAATATGCCTATCGCATCCATTTTCAACTACATCGGCGTCATCGTGCTCGTCGTGCTCGTGCTCATTCTTGTTGTGAGCAACATCCACGTCGTGCAGCAGTCCCGCGCCTACGTCGTCGAGCGTCTCGGCGCGTACAGCGCGACGTGGAACGTCGGCCTGCACCTGAAGATCCCCTTCATTGAGCGCGTGGTCAAGAAGGTCAGCCTCAAGGAGCAGGTCGCCGACTTCGATCCCCAGCCCGTCATCACCAAGGATAACGTCACCATGCAGATCGACACGGTCATCTATTTTCAGATCACCGACCCCAAGCTCTATACCTACGGCGTCGAGCACCCGATGAACGCCATCGAGAACCTCACCGCCACAACGCTTCGCAACATCATCGGCGAAATGGAGCTCGACCAGTCCCTCACCAGCCGCGATGTCATCAACGCCAAGATGCGCTCCATCCTTGACGAGGCGACCGACCCCTGGGGCATCAAGGTCAACCGCGTGGAGCTGAAGAACATTCTGCCGCCCAAGGAAATTCAGAACGCCATGGAAAAGCAGATGAAGGCCGAGCGCGAGCGCCGCGAGTCCATCCTGCAGGCCGAGGGTCAGAAGCAGAGCCAGATCCTCGTCGCCGAGGGCGAAAAGCAGTCCACCATCCTCAAGGCGGACGCCGAGAAGCAGGCCGCCATCCTCCACGCCGAGGCCGAGCGTCAGGCTGCCGTGCTGCGCGCCGAGGGCGAGGCCGAGGCCATTATGAAGGTCCAGACTGCGCTGGCGGACTCCATCAAGCTCCTCAACAACGCCAACCCCAACGATCAGGTCGTCAAGCTCAAGGCGCTCGAATCCTTCGAGAAGGCCGCCGACGGTCAGGCGACGAAGATCATCGTGCCCAGCGAGATCCAGAGCCTTGCCGGTCTTGCCGCAAGCTTCAAGGGCCTGCTGGAGGACGAGAAGAAGTAAATCCCGCACCGCGAAGGAGAGCGCTTTTGGCGCTCTCCTTTTTTGTAACCGTTTTGTAGTGACTTCTCTTTGGTGATATGATACAATAGTGACATGCAGAAAAAAGCAGAGGAGGAACGACATGAAAAAAAGACTTTTTGCGCTGCTGCTTGCCGCGGCGCTCGCGCTGACGCTCGCCGCCTGCGGCGAAAAGGATATTGCGGACACGCCGCTGCCCGACGAGCCGCCGGAGCCTGTCGCCGAGCAGCCCGCCGCGGACGATGAATGGACCGTCCTGCACGCGGACGATGTGCTGCTGCACACGGAGCCGTTCACCCTCTGCGAGGGCAGGACGGCGACGCTTGAGCTATACGGCTATCAGGACGGGGAGTATGACTGCGGCGTGAGCCGCATCCACCTCCTGTGGGACGACGGCGGCGAGCAGGAGCTGCGCACCGCCGACGTCGGCGACGACGTCTGGTGTACGGACGGCTACACGAACTGCTGGATGCCGGACGGCGGGCTTGTGACCGGCGACTACAACTTTGACGGCTACACGGACCTCGGTCTGCAAATCGACACGCCTGCCTACAACCTGCCCTATTATTACTGGTTCTACGACGCGGAGACCGCCAGCTTTCAGCCTTATGGCAGCTGGACCTATCAGCTTGAGATCGATGCGGAGAACAAGACGTGCATCTGCCGGTGGCATGTCACGCCCGAGTATTACACCGACACCTACCGTCCCGATGGGGAAGGCGGGCTGTACCTCGCGCGGCGCGACACGGAGATTTACTACAGCGCGGACGGGGTAAAGAGCTTTACCGAGGTCTATGCGGTCAATGAACAGCCGCTCGCCTATGCCGACCTCGACCGCGACGGTGAGTACGAGATCCTCGTCCTCACGACCTCGGAGCCGGATGAATTTGCAAAATGCCGCTACACGCTGGAGGCGAGGAAGTACAACGGCACGGTGCTCTTCACCAAGGAGGTCACCCCCTACTATACCGGTTGGGACACTTTCTTCCTCTGCTACGGAGAGGATGAAAACGGCGTGTGGGGCGCGGATGTGCTGTGCTATCAGACCCATGAGGACAGGGGTGTGGGCAGCTGCTCCTACGATTTGATCTCCTACGCCGGCGGGCGGGAGCGCTACCTTGACGGAAACACCATCACCTTTGTGCTCGAAGCGGACGGCGCCGCGCCGGTCCCCGACATCCGCCGTGCGACGCAGGCGGAATTTGTGCGCTTCCGTGAGGATGTGGGCAACTTGCTCAGCGGGAATGCCACGCTCCTCTTTTCCACCGATCCCGTCGTGTGCGCCGACCTTGCGTACCCGATGGACGGCAGCTATACCGAACAGGCCGTCGAGAACATCCTGAGCGATCTTGACGCGCAGGCGCTCTGGCTCTATCCCGCCGATGCCAAGGGAGCGTAATGTCGGGCATAAGCACATCTTATCGAATCATGTAAAACCATAAAAAGCGCCCGAAAACGGGCGCTTTTCTCTCTCTTTTTTTGGTCCCTCCGTCACCTTGTTTTTCTTGCGCAAATGCTCTATCATACGATACAATATCTACAATGGCAGCACAGCTCGCGCACTTATATTATACGACAGGAGGACGGTCCCATGGAACTGCTCAAGGAACGCATTCGCCGCGAAGGCAAGGTCCTGCCCGGCAACATCATCAAGGTCGACGGCTTTCTCAACCACCGCGTCGACACCAAACTGCTTGAGGCTCTGGCCGATGAGTTTGCGAAGTATTTTGACATCAGCAAGATCACCATGGTTTTAACAGCGGAGGCAAGCGGCATCGCTTTGGCCACGATCTGCGCCCAGAAATACGGTGTTCCCATGCTGTTCGCCAAGAAGGCGAAGAGCGATAACATCGAGGGCGGATTGTACCAGAGCGAGGTCTTTTCTTATACCTATAAAAAGAAGGTCACGCTGATCGTCAGCCATGAGTGGCTGCACGCGGACGACCACGTTCTCATCATCGACGACTTCATGGCCAAGGGCTACGCGATGCAGGGCCTCATCGACCTCGTAAACGCCGCGGGCGCGACACTCGAGGGCATCGGCGTCGCGGTCGAAAAGGGTTTCCAGGGCGGCGGCGACAAATTCCGTGCCTCCGGCGTACCGTACAAGGCCCTCGCCGTCATCGAGCAGGCAGACGAGAACGGCATTCTCTTCCGTGAGGACGACTGAGATGAAAAAGGTACTGGTATTGGATTTCGGCGGGCAGTACAATCTGCTCGTCGCGCGCCGCGTGCGTGAATGCGGCGTCTACTGTGAGATCAAGCCCTACACCATGTCGATGGACGACATCCGCGCCTTCGGCCCCGCCGCCATCATCTTCACCGGCGGCCCCGCGACGGTGTTTGAGCCGAACGCCCCCGCGCTTGACAACGCCATTTTCGAGCTGGGCCTGCCCATCCTCGGCATCTGCTACGGCCAGCAGCTGATGATCCATCAGCTCGGCGGTGCCTGCCGCAGAGCCGAGGTCCGCGAGTACGGCAAGGTGGAGCTGACGCACGACGGCACGAGTCTGCTGTTCGACGGCATCGAGCCGACGAGCATCTGCTGGATGAGCCACGGCGTCGAGGCCGAGCGCCTTTCCCCCGGCTTCCGCGCCATCGCGCACACCGCGGGCTGCGCCTACGCCGCCATCGAGAACGCGGAAAAGAAGCTCTACGGTGTGCAGTTCCATCCCGAGGTGCTGCACACCGTCCACGGCACTGAAATTCTGAAGAACTTTCTCTATAAGGTCTGCGGCCTTTCCCCCGAGTGGAGCATGGCGAATTACGTCAGCGAAGCCATTGAGGAGGTCCGCGCCAAGGTCGGCGGCGGCAAGGTGCTGCTGGCGCTCTCCGGCGGCGTGGACAGCGCCGTGGCCGCCGCGCTCCTCTACCGCGCGGTCGGCGAGCAGCTCACCTGCATCTTTGTCGACCACGGCCTGCTGCGCAAGGACGAGGGCGATCAGGTCGAGCGCGCCATGCACGACTGCCTCGGCATGCGCATCGTGCGCGTGAACGCGCAGGAGCGTTTTCTCACCAAGCTTGCCGGCATCTCCGAGCCGGAGCGCAAGCGCAAGATCATCGGCGAGGAGTTCATCCGCGTCTTTGAGGCCGAGGCCAAAAAGCTCGGCCGCGTCGATTTTCTCGCGCAGGGCACCATCTACCCCGACGTGGTGGAATCCGGCGTTGGCGGCGAGAGCGTCGTCATCAAGAGCCACCACAACGTCGGCGGGCTTCCTGACCATGTGGATTTCAAGGAGATCATCGAGCCCCTGCGCCGTCTCTTCAAGGATGAGGTGCGCCAGCTCGGCATTGAGCTCGGCCTGCCCGAAAGCCTTGTCTGGCGTCAGCCCTTCCCCGGCCCCGGCCTCGCCATCCGCGTCATCGGCGAGATCACCGAGGAGAAGCTGCACATCGTCCGCGAGGCGGACGCCATCTTCCGCGAGGAGGTCGCCAGGGCGGGCCTTGAGCGCAGCATCAACCAGTATTTCGCCGCGCTCACGAACCTGCGCTCGGTCGGCGTCATGGGCGACGAGCGCACCTACGATTACGCCATCGCGCTGCGCGCGGTAGAGACACAGGACTTCATGACCGCCGACTTTTCGCGTCTGCCGTGGGAGCTGCTCGACACCGTCTCCCGCCGCATCGTGAACGAGGTCAAGGGCGTCAACCGCATCCTCTACGACGTCACCTCCAAGCCCCCCGCCACGGTGGAGCTGGAATGATTGCATAGGTTCAAAAAAGCCCATAAACACTGGACTTTTTGAGTCTTGATGCCCCTCGTGGCAACGATTTGGCAACATTTTCCCATTATTCAATCAATAATCGCTATCTGATCCGCAAAATCAGATAGCGATTATTTTATTTGTTCTCGGCTGAGTCTGTTTTATTTATTCCGCGCAGCCTGTCCAATTCGTCTCTGGTGCGCTCGGCTTTCACTTTGGGGTAGGTGTAGCGCCAATGGTCATATTCCTCTTTCGTGATCTCTCCCGCTTCCAGCTTTGCAGCTTCCGCTCTCCAAGCGCCCAGCATTTCACGCATACGAATATACCGGTTGAAATCGGCTTTATTTAAGCAAAGGCAGGGTTCCCCATTGATCTCCCCAATTCGCAGGTCGCCTCTGTCCTCCAAGACAAACAGCGTGTGCATGAGGCCATAATCGTTATCAATATCCGGAACAGTCAGTGCTTGAGGTGATACCTCCAGTACATAAGCCAGACTTTCCACCATACTTGCCTTCGGCGTTCGCGTTCCTGCCTCATACTGGGCCATACGAATATCAGCGGTACGCTCAGAAAAGCCAAGCTTGATTCCTAAGTATTTCTGTGTCATACCCCGCAGGTTGCGGAAAAATCGAATGCGTTCGCCAATCGCCATGGAAAGTCAGCTCCCATCTGTCAGCTTTGTCGAAATGAGCATAGCATATTCGTTTAGGGATAGTCAAGATAATTCTAAACAAAAAAGTTAAAATTTATCTATTCTTGGCTATTGACTATAGCATATTTGCTTAGTATAATAAGGGCTGCAATATAAACAAATTTGCTTAATTTCAATTAGAAAGGAGGACAATAATGAGCAATACATTTCTACGTGTCGAGGAAGTGGCGGAAGAGATGGAGGTTTCCAAATCCTATGCCTACAAAATCGTCCAGCGGCTCAACAGGGAACTGGAAAGCATGGGCTATTTAACGGTTGCAGGACGAGTCAACAAACAATATTTTATGGAAAAAGTCTGCTACAGCGGGCGAAACGAGCAGGAAGGAGAATAGACCGTGTCCGTTTATAAAGATGGAAAAAGCAATACATGGCGTGTGATCTACCGATACACGGACTGGACAGGAGAACGAAAGCAAACGCAGAGGCGCGGTTTCCTAACCAAACGGGAAGCGCAGGCTTGGGAGCACGAGCAGCTCAGCAAGCTCGTTTCCGATTTGGATATGACTTTCAAGAGCTTCGTTGAGCGTTACACCGAAGATATGCAGCCTAAGCTGAAAGAAAACACTTGGGCAACCAAGGAGCACGTTATCCGCACAAAATTGGTGCCGTATTTCGGCAAGCTGAAGATAAACAGCATTACACCGACGCAGATCATCGCATGGCAGAACACACTTATTAAAGCTCGGAATGAAACAGGCCAACCCTATTCACCGTCCTATCTCCGGTCGGTGAATAGCCAACTCAGTGCTATTTTTAATCACGCAGTACGCTATTACAATCTGAGGGAAAATCCATGCAGGAAGGTGAGCAGCATGGGAAAGAAAAAAGGCCGCGAGATGCTGTTTTGGACAAAGGAGGAGTATCTGAAATTTGCCGATGCCATGATGGACAAGCCTTTGTCCTACTATGCCTTCGAGATGCTCTACTGGTGCGGCATCCGCGAGGGTGAGCTGCTTGCGCTCACGCCGACAGACTTCAATTTGGAAAAGGGCACGGTGTCCATCAATAAGACCTACAACCGCATAGGCGGGCGGGACGTGATCACTGACCCTAAAACTGAGAAGAGCAATCGTGTCATCTCAATGCCGCAGTTTCTTTGCAGCGAAATGCGCGATTATCTGAAAAAGCTTTACAGCATCGCACCCGACGAACGCATTTTCCCCGTCAGCAAGCACTACCTCAAGCACGAGATGAAGCGAGGCTGTAAGGTAACCGGCGTTAAACAGATCCGGATTCACGACATCCGGCACAGTCACGTATCTCTGCTGATCGACATGGGTTTCAGCGCTACGGCAATCGCCGACCGCGTGGGCCACGAGAGCATAGACATCACCTATCACTATGCTCACCTGTTTCCGTCCAGACAGGCGGAGATGGCAGATAAGCTAAATATGGAAAGGGGGAACCCGGAATGTCCGCAAAGAACAGGGACGAACACAACCGCTGGCGCAATGTGACCGTTGCTTTTCGAGTATCACCCGAGGAGAACACGCTGATTGAAACCGCCGTGCGGCTCTCTGGCCTGACTAAGCAGGACTACATTACGCGCCGCTTGACCAATCGTGATGTCGTGGTGGAGGGCAATCCAAAAGTTTACAAAGCACTGCGAAATGAACTTGCCGCCGTAGCAGACGAATTGCAGCGTATTGAAGCAGGGGCAAGCGTGGATGCCGAACTTCTGAAAATCATTGAAATGATCACCATGATCATGGATGGAATGAAAGGGGCAGCGGAATGATCTATGAAAAAGAAAAGACCGCCCCGATCACATCTGTTGGCGCAGATGTGGGGCAGTCGATCCCTAACAACATAGTCAGTATAGCAGATGATGACGCGGAATACAAGAAAAAGCTGTTGGAAATCAAGCGTTTTTGTGATCCATTGCATCTCAATACACTGTCTATGAACGACTTGCTTGACTGTTCTTTTCAGAGTCGTCCGCCGTTGATCGACGGACTACTCTACATCGGGACATATCTTCTGGCTGGCGCGCCGAAAATCGGCAAATCTTTTCTTGTTGCCCAACTTGCCTATCATGTCAGTACAGGGCAAGCGTTTTTGGGATACTCCGTTCGGCAAAGCGGAGTACTTTATCTGGCGCTGGAGGACGACTACCGGCGTCTGCAAAATCGTATGGCCCGAATGTTCGGTGTGGAGGGGACGGACAATCTGAATTTTGCTGTTGCTTCGGCGCAAATCGAAGCCGGTCTCACCGAACAGCTTAGCAACTATCTTAATGACCGCCCCGACACAAAACTCATTATCGTTGATACGCTTCAGAAAGTACGCGAGATGGTTGTGGAATCATACAGCTATTCCAACGACTATGAGACCATTGGAACACTCAAAAGCTTTGCAGCACGTCACGATATCTGTCTCCTGCTGGTACATCACACACGCAAGCAGTCAGCCGAGGACAAATTCGACATGATCTCTGGAACAACAGGGTTGCTTGGCTGTGCGGATGGCGCGTTTCTGCTCCGAAAAGAGAAACGCACCGACCGAAACGCAACCTTAGATGTTGTGAGCCGCGATCAACCGGATCAACGGCTTTATTTGACACGAAATGAAGACACGCTGATTTGGCAGCTTGACCATGCGGAATGTGAACTTTGGAAAGAACCACCCGATCCGCTGCTTGAAAAGGTCGCATCACTTCTAACAGACAGCAGTCCGTTATGGGAGGGCCGTGCCTCGGAACTGGCCATTATCTTGCAGGAGGACACTCCGCCGAATCTACTGGTCAGAAAGCTGAATATCGGCAAAGGCAAGTTGGCAGAGCTGTATCAAGTCGAGTATACGAGTAAGCGCAACAAAGCTGGCAGCCTTATACGTCTTTGCCGTACAACAGGGTGACGATAGGTGACGATGATGACGATAAATTTGAGTGCGGCACCAATACCAAAATCATCGTCACTATCGTCATCATCGTCACCGCAGGGTTTGGGCGGGGTGCAGGGAGCCCTTTTCAAAGGGCAGCCCCGCCGGGGAGTCAACCGCAGTTGACAGGGGCAGCGCCCCTCTTGGAATGTATTGGAACACAGTAGTGGGCAGATACATTCCAAGGAACTCCCTCGGAGAGCCCACGACACCTTTGCAGCGAAGCTGAAAGTGTCATAGTGGGTTACGCACTTTGAAAAAGTTGCGTAACCGTCCCCCGTACCGTTTCCACCGAACGGAGGTGATTAGAATGGCGGAAGGGAATTGGAGCGTTATTCGTGTGGAAAAGATTACCGCAGAGAGCGCCCAGAAGAACGAGCGGCACAACGAACGCAAGAACGAAAGCTATGCGAATCTCAACGTAGATACCAAACGAATCGTCTTTAATGTTCATTTTAAGGATACGGATGGCCTGACATACAACGAGTATTTTCAAAAGCTCATCGATGAAGGGCAAATCTCCACAAGAGGGCAGAAAGCAGGCGCGACGATTTTCAACGAACTCGTTGTTGATGTGAACACACGGTATTTTGAACAACACGGCGGCTACAAATACGCCAAGCAGTTCTACAAAGAAGCGTACCGTTTCGCCTGTGAGATTTACGGCGAGAACAACATTGTTTCGGCAGTCATGCACGCCGACGAGCTCAACAAGGCGGTGTCGGAGGAATTGGGGAAGCCGGTCTACCACTACCACCTGCATATCGTAGCAATTCCCACCGTCCGAAAAGAGATCCTGTGGTCAAAAAGGTGCAAGGACGAAGCACTCTGCGGAACAGTCAAGGAGGTCATCAATCAGGTTTCCCATTCAAAGAAGTGGAAAAACACGGTTCCCCTCTTAGATGAAAATGGGCAGCGGGTTACTGACAAGTATGGAAAGCCGGTATTTCGCAAGTCCTATTCTGTTTTGCAGGACAAGCTCTTTGAACACATGACCAACGCGGGATTTAACGGTTTTGAGCGGGGTGAGATAGGCAGTACGGCCGAAAATCTAAGCAGTCTGGATTATCAAATCAAAAAGGATAAAGAAAGACTTGCCAATATTCAGGGACGCATTGAAGCCGAGCAGAAGCGCTATGAGCCTGCCCACGAAGTCCACAAGACGATGACAGAAATAGAAGACATGGGGCAGAAAACCCTTACCGGCAAGATTGCCGTTTCCAAGGACGATTATCAAAAGCTTACCGCGCTTGCAAAGGAGGGGATCACAAGCCGCAAAGAAATCGATGACCTCAGAGAGCGCGTTTCCTACTATCAGGAGAAATATTTCAGCGCGGCAGCCGTTGCGGAACGATTGCAGGAAAAGTACGACCGACTGAAGGAAATGTGCCAGCCTTTCTTGCAGGCATTAGAGTATTTTCCAGAATTGGCCAATACCTTTGTTGAGAAAGTCAAGGAGCTTTTCCGCACTAAGGAAGAGCAGGAGCGCAAAGAGCGGGAGAATAAAGCGGTGGCCCGAGCAGAACGAGACAAGCACCGGCGGAGCAAGGATGATTGGGAGAGATAAAAAAGGCAAGCGCCCGTGCGAAATCGCGCGGGCGCTTAGTTATGTCATTGTAAAGCTTTTTGGCGTAGCTACAGGCCATTTATTGCGCCTTTGGGCATTGCCGCTCGTTGGAGCCGCGCCTAATCAGTGCGTCCATGATCTTGTGATACACCACCTGATTGGGGTAATAGCGGTAGTCGGCAAAGATAGAGATGCCTGTGCCGTCGAAATACTCCAAAATTGCGGCAGCGCAGGCGGCGCTGCGGCTCTGTCCATATTCGCACTGGCAGAGGATATGCAAGCTGTCCGCTCTGGCTTGATAGATAAATGCTGCCAGCGCGTCCGCCTCCGGCAGATAGGTGTCATAGGTCAGCCCCACATCCGGCAGCACCGACAAGTCCAGATCGCGGACAGCCACGGTGAATACCCGCGCTGCCGCGCCTTTGTAGTCCAACGGCGGCGTGGGTGCAGGTCTGTCTGCGGAGGGCGGGTCGCAGAAGGAAATGACCGCCGTGCGGGAGAGCGCATCGGTACGAAGCAATTCTTCAGCGGCTTTTCTGGAACGGATAGTCACGTTCATGGTGTGCCTCCAATTTTGTATAGTGCGCGGTATGCCCGCAGGGACATACCGTTGCCGGGTGATTCCTCGTCCTCCGTTTGCAACTCGTTGTCATATTCCCAGCCGCAATGCGCGCAGATCCAGTACATATCCAGCGTCGAATGGCCGCAGACGGGACAGGAAACGATGCGGAACATACCGGAGCGGTACTCCGGCGTGTTTTTCAAATCCTGTTCATTGTGCATGAGGCTCCTCCCAACTGATGCAGTTCAGACAGCCGCCCTGTTGGGCAATCTTCCGGATGTTGACGGTGACGATTTCCTTATGGAAGATCTGCCGTGCAGAAACCTCGGCCTCGGCATCCTGCTCGATGCCAAACACCGGCAGGAAAACCGTCTGCTCTGTCTCCAAGTAGTTCAGATAGCAGCCGACGGCGCTGATCCCACCCGTCGGAACAAAGGGGAAATCCACCGCGTCCAAGCCGTAGTCCCGCACAGACCGCTTTACCTTTTGCTCAAAGCCGCAGGATGACAGTGGGCGATTGCACAGCACGGTGCGGTCATCGAGGAACCGCGCCATGCCGTCGGCGTGACCGGTCATGTCGCTTTTCAGAGAGGGAATGATCAAAACCTCCGCCTCCAGCAGTTCCGAAAGCTCACGTACCAGCGCGGCAGGCGGACACTCTGGGTTTTCGGAAAAAACGCGGTCGCTGATCAGGACGCGCTCCCCGGACGGCGAGAACACCACGTTCCCACCGTCAAGGTTGATATTGCTGTATGTAACCGGCAGGCCGAGCTGTGGAGCCAGGTCCTTACGAAAATTGGTCCTCAGATCGGGATCGTTTTTCAGATAGGACGGCTCATAGCGGAAGGACACCAGCTTTCCGGAGCCTGTCCGCACCGGCATAAAATCCCGCAGCCAGATGTCCTTGGTACCGAAGAAAAAACGGTAAGGGATATTGTGGGCGTCAAGTGAGGAGATAACTCCAAAAGCAGCAGGATGTTGAAATAGAGTATTAGAAAAATAAATCATACTTTGTCCTGCCGATCACCGGGCTTCTTAAAATTTAACTTTTTATCACTACAAATGTTAACTCGCATCGAGGTAATGTACGATGGATCACTTTCGCGGTCAATCAAGCATAACGCTCCATCCGCTAATGAGAATTCACCATGGCACTTGATGTAATCTGGTTCTGATTTATATAAGTGAAGCTCTTTCGCCATTGCGTCCGGACCATATATAGTTCCGTCTTCGTCTTGGATGCTCTTTATCAAGACATTATCGGAATGCACATCATCCGTTACCGATAGCAAAAGCTGTCCACCATATATACACCATGTTCCTGGCAGATCAAATAGGGGTGCTGATACAAGGTGTTTCGCCGTTGCTTTTTCTTTTCCTGCACCATAGCAAATAAGCTTCCCATTTTTATCTACTTCATCATGGTCGTATGATTCGGTTTCCCGTATAAAATACTTCTTTTTGTTATTGGCCTTTGAGAGCATGGTAGCACCAATAAGACCTTTGGCAACCTCAGAGGATGCTCCCTTAAAAAACTTATCATCGATTGCAATACGTGCCATATTTTTTCTCCTCTTATATCCTCTTTCCGTGAGCTATATTATTATCATACCAAGCGTGGTGAAAAATGACAAGCACGGCATACCTGTCAACGGTATTGATTCCTTCTGTGTTCCTCTAGCCTGCGCAGAATACGCTGCTTGATCGCATCTTCTGAATCCTCCTCCGGCAGTCCCTCTGTGTTGTAATACTGCGAAATTGCTTCGTGTTCTGTCGCAGTGCCGTTTTTTACAGTGGCGCTGCGGATGCGTTGGATATCGGAATAGAGCAGAGTTTTCTTCTCGATAAACGCTTCGGTGATTTTTTCAAGAAACAGTTCATTGCCGGAGAGTATGCTCTTTGCCTTATTATAGCACCGCTCTAATTCCGCCTGCACCGCCGCCTCGCTGCGGGCATTTAAGCTTTCGGACATACGATTTGATGAATTGCTTTCCACATCAAGCAGGGAAAATCCCAAGATTCCCTCTTTGGCGGCCGCCTCACGGATGCAGTTGACTGCGTGCTTGATGTCGCTGCTGCAGCCCTCTGCGATCTGTCCTGCATACTGCATCTCTACAGCGGCTTTGCTGGCCAGTGAGACGATTGCCTCGCAGGAATCGGAAATCGTCGTACAGGTATGGACAAATCCTCCGCAATGATTTTCTCTGGAAGGCAGCAGGGACGCGAACCCAACGCTGCCGGGATACAGAACCTCACACACCACTAAATGGCCAGCCTCGTGAAGCGCGACTTTTTTCATGATCTCATCGGAAGTGCGCGGAATATCTTCTGCCGCACCATACTGCTGCTTGAGCACTGTACGGACCAAATCTTCCATCCGGATGCTGTCCTTGCGGGAAAAGGCTGCGCGGACTGCCGCCTCGTTTAAGATTGTTTCCAGTTCGGCGCAGGAATGATAACGCATCATCATGGTCAGATCCTTCATGTTGACGCGGTCAGAAACCCGCCGTTCCTTTAAATAGTGGGCAATGATCGCTTCCGCATCGGCCGCCGTTGGCGCCCGGAGGCCGATTTTCCGGTCAAACCGGCCGGAACGCAGCAAGGAGTCCGGCAGCTTGCGGATCTCGTTTGCCGTGGCGATCACAAATACGTCTGTTTCCTTTACCTCATCGATTCCCGCCTGCACCGCTACATATTCCGGCGCGTCACTGTGAGAGCAATCCTCATTGGCGAATTTATCCATGTCGTCAAGAAAGACGATAGCGGGTGCTTGTTCCTTCGCTTTGACGAAAGCCTGTGTAATGTTGTCGATAAAGGCGTCTCCGCCTTTGTCTCGACGCACCGTAATGGTGTTTAGCCTGCTTTCTTCCATAAAGCATTTTGCCAAAAGGCTCTTGCCTAAGCCCGGGTCACCATACAGCAACAGCCCGTGCGGCAAACGAGCGCCCATTTCCTCATAGATCGCCCGGTTGCGGATCATATCGCAGATTTGCAGCAATTCCTGCTTGATGGATTTGTACCCGATTACCTTGTCAAATGAACTCATCTTTCTTTCTCCTTTACGGTATTTGCCGTCAGTATAGCACCCTTTATAATAAGACCTAAGTTATATAAACTATATAGGTTCAAAACGGAGACTTTCGGCAAACTTCGTATGGTTGCACAATTCGCGTTTGCTCTATATGGCCATTATGACAACAGTTTTTGCGAATTTTGATGCTCACCTCGACACAAGATGAAAATAAAGATGCCGCAAGTCATCGTTTGAATGACTTGCGGCTGTTTCTGGCTCTTGCATCAGATACTATTTGTCAGTCCCAAACCCTCAAAAGCACAGCGGGACCGGAATCTGAGATTTTTTGCTCTCCTACAATAATCTGATAAGGCTGATATGGTTTGACTGTGATTTTTTCCACACCGTCCCTGTTGGATAACTCCCGAACGAGCTCGGCGGTCGATACATTTTTCAGATTCATTTTCATTGTTCCTTTCTGTATTACCAGCCTAAATATGCTTTGCGTCGCCCGATGCGAAGCTCGGCATATCTGCGATACCACTCGACTGCCATTTTGTACTGCTCTGTCAATTTATAAAACTGTGCCAAATGATGCGTTCCAGCTTCGCTTCCCTGTTCGGCAGACTTATGATACCAGTATGCAGCTTCTTCATCATTTTTTTCAAGGCCATTAGCGCCGCAGTAATAATTGTGCCCCAGCCAGTCCTGTGCTTCGGGATCTCCCCGCTCAGCGGCACACAGGATGTCCGCTATTGTTGTATATTCCAATGGTTCTGGCTTCGCAAATGCAGCGTCATCCATTTCCTCGGCAAGCCCTGGATCCTCACGGAAAATATTCAGCAGCTCTCGCGTTGATTCATCTGTAGAATCGAGCCCGTCTGCAATATCGCTGGCAGCGCTGATCTCCGCTCGTATATACCATGTAATCGCCATTCGGATGCTTTGTTTGACGCCGATTCCGTTTTCATTGCATGTTCCCATCCTAAATTGTGCTTCGGCGTACCCATGTGTCGCGGAACTCTTGTATAGCTCATAGGCTTTCTTTTCATTCTTTTTCCCCTTCATGCTTGCATATATCTGTGCCAACTGATACATTGCTTTCGGGTCACGCTGCTTGAGTGCTTTTTCGCGCAATTCAAGATGCTCTGTCAGCTTTGGATTGATGGTCACTTCCACATGATCGTCCTCCTCTAATGTTCGATTTGCGGACAGTATAGCACCTTTATTTTTATGACCTTATTATAAAAGCCCTGAATTGATGCAAGTTTTTGAACGAAATCCTGGTGTGCTTTAGGTTTTCGAATATGTGAAAAAGCAGCCATTAAGCGTGAGCATAGATCAACTCTCCGCCGACGATTTCCTCTGCCCTTGCCTTAATATTATTCATTGCACCGACCCATGCCATTTGATCGTCGGCTTTGAGCTGTTCGGTGATGCCTTCCTGCTCTGCCATCTGCTGTATCAACCGGTCTAACATTTCCTCCGCCTGTCGGTCAACCTTTGCCACATGGTCGCTAAGAGTACCGCTCACGAACATCTCGTTGTAGGTCACCCTGCGATGCTCTTTCAGCCAGCGCCGATACCGCCGTCCCCAAATACCGACCGGCTTTTGCTCCGGTAAAGTCAGACAGGGCACATAGTAGTCGCCGCAGCGCTCGTACCAAAGGCCGTTTCCATCATCGAAAATGTACTGTTCCATTGAAATGTCCTCCGAAAAAGTATTAAGATCATCAAGATGCTATTGAAACATCCTGCTATCTCCTGCTATAATAGTTCCGCCGTGGTTGCCAAATACTCGGCATATTGCTCTGCAATTTGTCTTGATGTGCGGCAACAAATTGGCAACGAAAAATCGGATAGCCTCTATCTGATGAATAATGGAAACAATCAAAATACCACACGCGAAAATTCCTATGCAAATTTGTTTAAGGCAGCTTTCGCATGATGGAGCTGGAATGACCGACCGTCCAATCAATTTAACGCTCTCTTCTCAAAGCCCCCGGCTGCGGTCGGGGGCTTTGCCTATATCCGCGTGATGATTTTATGATAATCATATATAATTTATCGTAAAACGATAAAAACATATTGACAAACGAATACTCGGCGGTTATACTGTCCTCATCAAGCATCTTGAGGAGGTCGGAAAAATGAAGTGGAACCGTTGGATCGTCAAGGCGGCCAAGATCATCACAAAATTTACAGAGCTCGGCTATTGGATGACGGCCGCTCTCATGCTCACAGCCGGAATATACTCGTTTGCGGACCGCACATTTCTCGCGGACGCTCTGGCGGGATCGATCCGTACCGGTCGATTGGAGCTCAGCGTCCTCGGCTTTGAGTTCAGCGTACCGACCGCGAACGGCATTGATATGCGGGCAATGCTTCTGTATTTTGCCGCAGCCGTCGTGCTTCCTTCCCTCATGGCGATGATCTTCCGCAATCTCTACCTTATCATCAAGCGGTCAGAGAGCAGCACGGTTTTTCAGGCGGATAATATCCGTATGCTCCGCGAGATCGGCATTTTCGCCATCTCCATTCCGCTCGCGGGGCTTGCGCTGAGCATCGTGTGCCGCCTGATCCTCGGCACCGATACCGTCGAAACGAGCGTTCGGCTCTACGGCTTCTCCATGGGTCTTGTGATCCTCTGCCTGACGCAGTTCTTTGCGCGCGGCGTGGAGCTGGAACAAGATGTGGAAGGGCTTGTGTAAATGGGAAAGATCATTCTGAGACTGGACCGCATGATGGTCGAGCGAAAAATGTCGCTGAACGAGCTGGCAGAGCGCGTCGGCATCTCCAACGTGAATCTGTCCAAGATCAAGAACAACAAGGTGACGGCGATCCGCTTCTCCACGCTCGCGGCGATCTGTGAGGCGCTCAACTGCGATGCCGGCGATATTCTTGAATACCGGGAAGAGGACAAAGCCTGAATGAAAAATCGGAAAGCTGACGGCTCTCCGATTTTTTCTCTTGACAATATCGATATTCGATAGTATACTCTCCCCAAGAATATCGAATATCGATAAAAGGAGGCGGTACAATGGCCCGCGAAAAATTTCAGACGCTCACCGAGCAGATGTTTTACGTCCTCCTCTGCCTGCGGGAGGAATGCTGCGGCATGGATCTGATGGAGCGCATCCGCCTGCTCACGAGCGGCCGCGTGAGCGTCGGCCCCGGCACGCTCTACAATCTTTTGGAGCAGTTTGCCGCCGAGGGCTACATCGTCGAGACCAAATGCGAGGGCCGCCGCCGCAGCTATGTTCTCACCGAAAAAGGCGAGGAGCGGCTGCACGGCGAGATGGACCGTCTAACGGCGCAGATGAACGATTACCAGCGACTTTTGAAGGGAGGCGACAAGCCATGCGAACTGACCGATGGAACAAGAAGCGGGAACTGAACCTCTACGCCTTCTACGACCACACGGGACTCGAGCGGCACCTGGAGAAAATGGCTGCCAACGGCTGGATGCTTGAATCCGTCGGCACCTACGCCCTGCGCTACCGCCGCTGCGAGCCGAAAAAGCTCCGCTTCGCGGTGGTCTACTACCCCAAGACCGACAGCTTTTGTCCCGACGAACCAAACCACGAGAACCTGACCTTTTGGGACTACTGCGCCGGCGCGGGCTGGCAGATCGTTACGCAGCGCGACGACACGCACATTTTCTACAACGAGGACCTTGACGCCGTGCCCATCGAGACCGAGGCCGTCGTGCAGGTCGAAACGATGGAGCGCGCCAAGAAGGGCTATGTGCTCAGCAACACGATCACGGTCGCCTGCATGCTGCCGACGATGCTCTATCTTCAGGTGTCGCAGCTGCGGCGCGATCCGGTCGCCTTTCTCGCGGACGGCTACGACCTCACCATGATGCTGATGATCTTCGTCATGATCCTCCTCTTCGGCGTCGAGCTGCTCGGCTACCGGCTCTGGCTGCGCAAGGCGAAGCGCAACGCCCGCGAGCTGGGCATCTTCACCCCCACCCACTCGAGCCGCTGGCTGAGCTTCCTGCGCTCGATCTGGATCTTTGTCTTTTGGGCGCTCATGGTCATCCCCCTGCTTTTCCGCAGCGCCGGTCTGTGTATCGTTCTCGTCTCCACCGGCGTTGTGCTCGTCCCCGTCGGCGGAGCCGTGCTCGTCGGCAAGCAGGTGCGGAAAAGGAGCGTACCGCCGAAAAAACGCAGGCTCATCTTAGCGCTCACGGTTCTTTGCTCCGTCCTGTTATCCGTCATGCTGATGATCGGCGTCATGACCTACGGCATATCAAGCGGCTGGTTTGACGACGTACCGAAAAACGCGGAGGAATACACCTACACCGTCGGCGGCAGCCCGCAGGTCGGCTACCTCTACCATGACACGCTCCCGCTCTATGTGCAGGGCCTGACCGATACCGACTATGCCCGCTACTCCTGCGAGGCTCTCGAGCGCGGAGACTCCGTCTTCGTCCGACAGGTCGAATACCGTCAGGAGCTCCCCTATGACGTGCGCTGGAGCGACGAGAATGACCCGCCGCTGCCGGAGCTGTTCTACACCGTCATCGACGTGAAGCTCGCCCCGCTCTTCGACTTCTGCCTCCAAAGCACGCTGCACGCAGAAGATCTCTACGGCATCGAATACCGCGAGACCGATCCCGCGCCGTGGGGCGCCGACCGGGCGTGGCGGGAATGCGACGCCCATAGCGGCGAAAAATATGACACCTGGCTGCTCATCTACGGTCAGCGCATCGTGGAGTTCCATCCGCGCAGCTTCTCACCCGATGCCGCGCAAATGGCTGTGATCGGTGAAACGCTCGGCAAATGATGAAAAAGCTGAGATGGCTCGCGCTGCCTCAGCTTTTATTCACCTGTTCGGCTCCATGTCGCCGGCGAGCGTGTCGAGGTATTGGTAGTACGGCATCAGAAAGCGGAAGCCGTCGAGCACCTCGCCCTTGAGCTGCAGCGTGAAAAGCACGCCCTCGGGGTTATCGTCATAGCCGATGGCAATGTTTTTGCGGTTGTACCACGGATTCAGCAGCTTGCCCGCATCGCCCTTGGGCCGCTTGAATTGCTCGCCGGAGAGTACGAATTTTGATTTATTCAGCCGCCGTGCCAGCCTTTCGAGCGGCTTGGGGTCGTTGTCGATGCGCGCACGGAGCTTCGCCATCGTCGCCGCCCCCGCGTCCCAGTAGCCGCAGCCGTAGCTGTAGTAGTTCGGCGCAAGCTCAAAATAGAGCGCGGGCACGCTCTCAAAGCGCTCGTGCGGCCGCTCGATGGTGAACCACAGATGCTCCTTGTACGGCCCGCGTCCGTGCAGCCGCCGCGCGTCGCGGTAGATGCGGCAGACGTGCAGCCGCCAGTCCTGCTTGGGATAGTCCTCCGCCAGCGCGGAAAAGACCGCCTTCCCCAGCTCGCGCATGGGAACGTCCACATAGTCCGTAAAATCCTGCTTGTGCGCCATGAACCAGCCCCGCTCGTTATTCAGGCTGATGCCCCAAAGGAAGTCGATGGCGTTCTGCGAAAAGCCCTGAAACATAGAAAAGACCTCTTTGCTTTTGTTTTCGTCAGTTTATCAGCTTTTCCGCGCTGCGTAAAGTGACAAATGCAACCACAAAGAAAAAACGCAGCCTAAGCTGCGCTTTCCCTTTCTACAACGAACGAGAGGAGGAAACTCTATTTCGCCCCTTGCGTATCAGGCATTCTGCGCATTTTGTGTTTGCAACTGTGTTCACAGGCTTGGTCAAAAGCTCTTTTTCATCTTCTCCGCTGCGGCGGCGATCGCGTCACCGTAGACGTGCGTATAGATGTCCATTGTCGTGGACAGCTTCGCATGACCGAGCAGCTTCTGCGCCGTCTTTGGGTCTACGCCAGCCTCAAACAGTGCGGTTGCGTAGCCATGCCGGATCTGATGCAGAGAGACCGTCACGCCGCTGGCGGCGCAGTACGCCTTGTAAAGCTTGCGGAAATCGCCGTCTGTCAGCAGCGAGCCGTCCGGCTCGGCAAATAGATACCCTTGCGGCAGTTTTTTCGGCAGAAGCGCATCCAAGGCGGGCAGGAGCGGGACCTCCCGCACACCGGCGGCTGTCTTTGGTTCCTTGATCTTCGCGCCGTGGTCGTAATAGACGGATCGGCGGATATGCACGCGCATGGCTTTGCGGTCGATGTCGGATCCGGTCAGGGCCTGCGCCTCGCCCCTGCGGCAGCCTGTGTAGTAGATCAGCGCCGGGAACAGGCCGAAGGGCAAATTGGCAGACGTTTTGATCTTGGCGATCTGGTCTTTGTCGGGAGCCTCGCGCCGCGCCTGCGGGAGATTGCGCGGCACGCGGACGGCCTGCGCCGGATTGTAATTTGTTTTTCCTTGCAGCTCCGCCCAGCGCAGGATCTGGCGGATAACCTGTAGCTGCATGGCGACGGTCTTCCTCGCCCGCGCGGCGGCAAAGTCCCGAATAAATGCGTCGATCTCTTTGGCGGTGATACTGCCGACCTGCCGCGCCCCAAATTCCTCCACGGCTCGGCGCAACGCCGGCTTATAGTTTTTCACCGAGTTCGGCTCGAGCTTCGGCTCGGCTTCATCCCACCACTGCTCTGCGATCCTCGAGAAGGTCGTCTCCGCGTCGATCTCCGCTTGCAGCTGGGCTCGGTCAAACGCCTTGACCTTTTCCCATACTTCCTTGTCGGTTTTCCCGCGGAAGGCCTTGCGCTTGCCGTTGATGCGGAGGATCGTCTCATGCAGACCGTCCGGTCGGATGTAATAGCTGGGATATTTTGGCATTGCGCCGCCTCCTCTCTGTTAAATATTCCAGTAGCCAACCGGCGCGCGGTTGCGTTATAATTCCATCCGGCGCCAAATACACAAGGGTGCCCGAGGGAGCTAAAATGTACGACATCGCCTACATCCTCGCACTGTTTGAGTCCCTGCCCGCGCACGACCAGCAAGAGATCCTCGAGCTGGCCGCACAGCTCGCAGCCGAATCCCAGCGCAGCGATCCGTAGACCTCCGCGCATTTTCCCTCTCCGAGTTCGCGCGAACTCAGCGAAGGTCGCTGCCCTCATGGGTGGCGGCCTTTTGCGTCGGAAAGAATTCCTTGCATTTTCGACACAGCTCTGCTATCCTATCTGTGGCGCTGCCAGTACAACGGTACAGGGTAGGCGGTTGGCTCCTCCATCCCGGAGGGGACTTCTTGCCCCTCCAAGAGAGGGGTGATGCGTATGCTTACATATTCAGAGCTGTTCGAGTTCTGTCTTGTGGTCATAGGGATCATTGGCCTGTGTTTTCAGGAAAAAAAAGAAGTAACCGCCTCACGCTTCCCCAAGCAGGCGGTTACTCTTTGAGCAACTAACCGGGGAGCTGACCGTCTACCGGCAGCGCCCTTTGTTAGCTTTTATTTTGACCGCCGGCACCCTGACAAGTACGGCGATCACTTCAAAGAACTCTTAGGGGGCTGACCGTTCCGGCAGCGCCCTTTGTTTGTACTCCAAGTATAGCCGCCAAATTTCAAGTTGTCAAGGTTTGCTTTGAACTTTTCTGCGGTGCTGGTGACGTTATAATCGATGCTATCGTTGATGGCCCTCCCTGTCACGGGGAGGGCTTTTCCCGTGCCCAATTCGGGCACAGCACTTGGTCATGATAAGTGGCCTTGTAGAAAGCTGTTACTCTGTCTGCTCGATAATTGCTGAAAAACCGGGCTCATCTCTATTCTCACTTGGGATTTGGTATGGAAAATCCTGCAGGACCTCGATGACTCTCGTCAAGTGATTCGATCCAGCTGGCTCCATTGGTTGAGCGCAGCACAGACAATAGGGCCTCTGTACATGCACGAAAGCAGCAGGATCAATTTCAAAGGAGCATCCGCATTTGTTACACTTGATTTTTATACAGTTCTTCATTATTTGCCCTCCATTCTTTTATGTCCAGCGGTGATAGCTTACTGCTCGGCAGTCGGCTCTTTCGGCTTCGGAGCAGGCTTCAGGGCCTTGGCAATCTTCTTCTTGGCCTCCTTGGACTTCTCATCGTCGAGGATCTCACGCTTGAGAACCTCGTTCAAAATGATGTCCGAGATATCCTCATTGCTGACCTTAGAATCGATCCCCATCTTGCGGAGCACCCGTTTCACAGCATCGATGACCGGCTCGCTGAGAATGACCTGTCCGATAGTGAAGCGATTCATCAGCTGACGCTGCGTGTGATAGTCCTCCAGATAGGAGGCCTTCCCGGACTTAACCATCGCTTCCCTGCTGAGGCAATAGAGCATTTCTAAATCGCCGGCCTTTTTCGCGTTCATCTCCGTCAGGTTAAATTCGTAGACCAGTTCCGTATCAATAGGCTTGGCAAAAATGATTTTGTAGACCTTCCATTGAATACCATTGGTAAGTATCACCCAGTCAACACCGGAGTTGGAGCCGTAATCAACCGCTTGCTTGATGTGCTGGAGTTTGAGGTCGAGCCCCGCCGCCTTGACTTCGATGAGAATCCTCGGCGAACCGTCCAGCTTGATTGCGAGGTCGCAGTAGGTATGCTTGATCGCGTATTCGGAGGTGATTTCTGTATACTTGTCGTAGCCGAGGATGTCAGCCAGTACGTCCATCAGAATGGTGACGGTGTCGCTCTCGTTGATGTCCTTGTCGCGGGCTTTGATCAGGATCGGCTGGTAACGCTTGAGGCCCGCTGCGATGCGGTCTTTCACTTTCGCCGGAACAGTAATCATGATTTCCTCCCCCGTGCCCGAATCGGGCACTTTTTTATTTTTTATTTTTGCGCCGGAGCATATCGCCGACGACTTTGGTTTGCTCTGCCGGGTCGAGCTCCGCGAAGAGGTCGATGAAGGGCGCATAGCGCTCGTCGAGGACCTGCGTGGCCGTGCCGGTCTCCCCCAGCAGGTCGGAGACCGTGCAGCCGAGATATTGCGCGAGCTGCTGAGCTTTGCCAAGCGATGGAGATTGCCCTTTTTTCAGGTTTGTCAGAAAATCCTTGCCTGCACCGCTTTCTCGACAGGCTACGGTAGGTGGGACTCCCTTCTGCTTGCATCTTATCTCAACATTTCGCACAAAGATTTCGTTGTTCAATGGTATCACATCCTCTCTGCGTTGTTTGAAATTCACAAAAATCTAAAATTAACTTCAAACCTATTGACAATCTATAATTAACGATTTACTATTTACTCACGGTGAGCCGCGGCGCACCGGGTGAAAGGAGGTGGAAAGACATGGCGCCAAACCCAGTTACGATCGCTAAGGTCATTCGGGTCATCGAAATCCGCGAAGTCCGCGGCGATGGGACGCACGATGACCCGGTCCGCGTGGCAACGTCCTATTGGTCGATGGACGGGAAGCAGCTCGCGGTGTACGATCCCGTCAGGCGGGATCAATGCCAAGAGCTTTCTCAAACGTCAACTCCGAGTCGATGAAATGGATCATTGCACGGATAAAGGTTTTCATCGTCTTGACATCCAGATCCTCGTGCTTACGAACATAATGGGTCTCATCGTTGCCAATCCAAGTTGCGCGCTGAGCCAATGTTTGTATTCTGCCGTCTTCGATTCGTCGAAGACTTTGCCCGAGCGCTTCGGCTTTGATGGTTTCCTCATCAGCGGGGAATTTATGGCAAAGGTAGTCTTTTACAAGATACTCCAATGCCTTGCGGTATCCGATGCCGCAAATCTGGGACAATCCTTCGGCCTCTGCCTGCTGAGCCTGTCCATAGGTTTCAACGAAGGTCAGCGACAGTTCAAGGATATCATCGCTGAAGGATTCACGGTTTGGCGTCATCGGAAAGAGTTCATATTCGCCCATATAGTTTGCTATGTGGCTACTCACCAGACCAATGCTTTGACGAAATTTCCCAAGAAAAACCTTGCGGCACTTCTGGCAGAAAAACATGGTGTATAAATTACAAAGCGTTGTTTCCTTGTCCGCGCTGTCCATCGCATATCTCGAATTCAGAACAGTTGGTTTCAGAGCGTGATGGCATATCGGACATTCATCAAGCTCAGGGATTTCAAAGTCAATCTTATACACACCATTATCATCAAAAGCCGTAATGCGCACCATAATACCCCGCCCTTTCTACATTAACTCACAGTAAACCATATCACACCGAGAGAGAAAAAGCAAGGAGGTGTTCCCAATGAGGATCCGAGAATTACGAGAGCGCCGCGGTCTGACCGGCACGGAGCTGGCCCGCATGACCGGCGTGACGCTGCCCGCCGTGATCGGGTGGGAGAACGGCAGCAAGACGCCCACGACGGACAAGCTGCCGACCATCGCGGCCGTGCTGGAGTGCGAGATCGGCGACCTCTACGACGACGAGACGCTTCGCGCGGCGAGCGAGGCGGCGAGGGCCGCGGTGGCGGCCAAGGGCGCGGCAGACGCGAGAGCGCTGGCCGCAGGAAAGTGAGGAGGGATAGGCCATGCGAGAGCGCGAGGCGTTCCGCGATCAGCTGCAATCTTTGCGCGAGCAGTTTGCCGGGCAGGAGGTGCTGACGCTGGATCAGAGCAGTAAGCTCCTCGGTCTTGACCGCGCGGCGCTGCTCGGCGACAAGGATTTTCCGGCCAAGAAGGTCGGCAAGAAGTACATCATTCCCATCGTGCCGCTTGCGCGGTGGATGGCTACCTGGTGATTCGACATTACCACAAAGGAGGACGAAAGACAATGGCAGCGTTATACCCAAATATCTATCAAAGAGGGCGTAAAACGACACTTTTGACGCAGGAAGAGGCGGCGGAGCGGCTCGGCATCTCGCCCGAAACGCTCAAGCGCTACGAGGGCGGACGGCTCACACCGCCGGACGAGACCGTGGCGCGGATGTGCGAGGTCTACGGCGTGAGCTGGCTGGCGCTGGAGCACGCAAAGGCGACCGACCGGCTCGGCATCCTGCCGGAGCTGGAGCCAAAGCCCCTGCCGATGGCGACCATCTCGCTGACCAACCGCCTGCGCGACGCAGCGGACCGGCTGGCCGGATTGCTCCGCATCGCCGAGGACGGCGTGATCGACGACGCGGAGCGCCCGGAGTTCGACGACATTGTGCAGGACTTGCGTGAGACCATTGCCGCGGCCTATCAGGTGATCTACGCGGACGGCGCAAAAAAAGAACGCCCCGAGGCTGGCACCTCGAAGCGCTCCGTGTCCCAGAGGAAAACCCCTGAAAACCATTGCAAGGCTATTGTACCGCAGAAAAAGAGAAATGTCAAGGCTCTCCGAGAGGAGGCGCGCGCATGACGGGACTGGACGTCTTCCTGATCCTCGTCGGCGTCACCGCCCTGACGGAAAAGGTGATGAAATTGATCGTCTATTTAGACCGCCCAAGAGGTAGGAGAAGTGGCTATGACGCGAGATGAGATATTGAGAGAGAACAAACGCGGCGGGGGCATGTTTGCCGTCATTCCCTCCGTCGTGATGCTGGATGAGGAGCTGCCGGCTTCGGCCAAGCTCCTCTACGGCGTGATCACATGGCGCAGCGGCAAATATGGCTTCTGCTGGGCGACCAACGAGGTGCTCGGGGCCGACGTCGGTATCAGCGGCAAGCGGGTCTCCCCGCTCATCACGCTGCTGGAAAATCGCGGCCACATCGAGACGGAGCTGCTGCTCAATACGGCGCTTTCCGGCGGCAAGCAGCGGAACATCTATCCGGTGGTCAAGAGTGCCCGCGGGCTGGCGGGGGGTATGCTCAAAAATGAGGATACCCTATCCTCAAAAATGAGGAGGGGGTCTCCTCAAAAACGAGGAGACGGTATCCTCAAAAATGAGGAGCAAAAAAAGAAAAATAAATATATAAATATACCCCCTATAGTCCCCCATGACGTTGCAGACGTTTTGCTCGATTACTGCGGCGAGGACGAACAGCTGCTCTCCGCCCTCTGCGGGCTGTTGGAAAACCGCGCCAAGGTGAACCGCAGCAAGACCGTGATGACCACGCGAGCCATGAACGGTATCCTCGGCCAGCTCGACCGGCTTTCCGAAGGCGACCGCGCGATGAAGCTCGCGCTGCTGGAACAGGCGATCACGAGCAACTGGCTCACGGTCTACGAGCTCAAGCCGGACAAGCGGCCGCGCACATCGGGCGGCGGCTGGGCTGAGGACACGGAGGTGATTTGATGCCGGATTGGGTCAAACAGAACGAGTACGCCGTGGTCGGTGCACTGCTTGAGGACCAGCACGACATCGGCGAGGTCGCTGAAAAGCTCAAGCCGGACGCTTTCTCCGTCGAGCTGCTGCGCACGGTGTATCAGGAGATCATCCGTCTGCACTTCTCCGACGAACCGGTCAGCGCGGCAAGCGTGCTCAACGCCATCGGCTCGGATTACGAGCCGATCATCAAGCAGGCGCTTGAGTTTTCAGCTTTCGCCCGCAGCGACCTGCCGTTTTACGCCGGCGTGCTGATGGAGCAGAGCCGGCTCGGACAGGTCCGGCACGCGGCAGCCGAGCTGGCGGCCTCGGAGACGATGGACGCTGCCAATGATGCGATGGCTGCCCTCAACGGCCTGATGGTGACCAAAAGCTCCGTGCAGGTGGTCGATTCCGGCGAGGCCGCGGCAGACTTCTTCGCGCGCCTGGGCAGCTCGCCGGAATACCTCAAGTGGAACATCCCAGACATCGACGCAAAGGTCTATGCCGAGCCCGGCGACCTGATTCTGCTCGGTGGGTACCCGAGCTCCGGAAAGACGCTGCTGGCCGTGCAGCTCGCGCTCAGCATGAGCCGGACGTACCGCGTCGGCTTTTTCTCACTGGAGACCAGCGCACGGAAGCTGACCGACCGCATCATGTCGCACCTGAGCCAGGTCCCGCTGGCGAAGATCAAGCGTCGCGATCTGAACGAGGCGGAATGGGCGGCGCTCGCCGACGCATCGACGAAATTTGACGCGCTGCCGTTCAGCATCGTGCCGGCGGCCGGATTCAGCGTCCACGACATTCAGGCCGTCGCGCGCAATCGAAAGTTCCAGATCATCTTTGTGGATTATTTGCAGATCATCAACGAAAAGGGCAAGGACCGCTTTGACAAGGTTTCGAATATTTCGCTGGGTCTGCACACCTTTTCGCAGGAGAGCAAGATCGCGGTGGTCGCCCTCTCGCAGCTCAGCCGGCCGGAAAAGGAGTCCGGCAAACCGAAGCCGCCCACGATGGCCTCCTTCCGCGAGAGCGGCCAGATCGAGCAGGATGCCGACGTGGCGTTTATCCTCTATCCCAGCGACCCGGACGACAACGCGAGCTCGCGCATCCTCAAGGTCGCGAAGAACAAGGAGGGCGAAAAGGCGAAGATCGAGCTGGACTTCGACGGCGCGACGCAGACCATGCGCGTACACGAGAAAACGCGCGGCGAGCACTACCGTGAGGTGCATAAAGCCATAGCGGCTGCCGGAAAGGGCTGCGCCGGTCAGGTCAAATTCACCGAGATCAGGAACGACCCCAACGCACCAGTCTAAGAGGCCAGAGAGAAAGAGAGAAACGACATGCCAAGAATCGGAGATCCCCACGCCATTTTGGCGGACATCGGCGCGGCCATTGGCCCCGGACATCGGGAGCTCCCGCGGCTGCTGCCCGGGCGCATCGTGTACATCAACCGCGCGCACCGCTGGTATCTCGTCGAGGCCGACCTCGGCGGCGGCGTCAAGGTCCGCGAGGGCTTTAAATTTTGACAGAGACAGAAACAGGAGGACGACATGAAAACCATTGCGATCATGAACAACAAGGGCGGCGTCGGCAAGACCGTCACCGCCATCAACCTCGCCGACATCCTTGTCGCGGACTACGCGCAGCGCGTGGTGCTGGTGGACTGCGACGGGCAGGCGAACCTGACGCGCTTTTTCCTGCCGGGGGCAGACAAGCTGGAGCTGGTCACCACGGCGGACGTGCTGCGGGGCGACTGCGAGCCGCTGTGGAGCGACAACCTCGTGCCCATCCGTCCCGGGCTCGACCTGCTGCCGAGCAGCTCCGACCTCTACGAGCTCGACCTGCAGGCGATCAAGGACGGCGTGAGCGCGCCGGAGCGCCTGCGCCACTTCGCCGAGGCCGCGGCTGCGGACAGCGAGGTGGACTGGATGATCTTCGACTGCCCGCCGGGCTACACGCTCGCGAGCGTCGCGGCGCTGCTGAGCGTGCGCGAGGTGATGATCCCCGCGCTTGCCGACAAGTTCTCGCTCGACGGCGTGTTTGCCGTAACCGCGCAGCTGCGCGGCCTGAGCGCGGCCTGTCCGGGGCTGCGGTCCCGCGTGCTGCTGACGCAGACGCGCAGCGCGGAGGTCGTGGGCGAGTGCGAGAAGCTGCTGCGGTCGCAGCGCGTGCCGCTGTACCGCACGAAGATCCGGCGCACGGACAAGGTGCCGGAGAGCACGGTGACGCTCTCGCCGATGCGGGAGTACAGCCCGCGCAGCAGCGCGGCGGTCGATTACCGCTGCCTTGCCGGCGAGCTGATGGAGGAGGTTTAACATGGCGGGCAAAAAGTTTGACATCACGAAATTCGCGGCGACGCTGCCCGAGGCCGTGCCCGAATCGGGCACGACGATGGAGCTCGCGCTCGGCGACATCCTCGACAACCCGCGCAATTTCTACCCGCGCCCGGACAACAACGCGCTCGGCGCGCTGATGGAGTCCATCCAGGCCAACGGATTGCTCGAGCCTCCGACCGTCGTGCCGGACGCGGACGGCAAGTATCGCCTGATCTCCGGCCACAGCCGCATGGCGGCGCTGCGGCTGCTCGCGGCGAATCGGGACGAGGCCGTCGCGAAGCAGTTCTCCACCGTGCTCTGCCGGGTGCTTCCCGCGATGACGGAGGAGCAGGAGCTGTGCGCGGTGATCGAGGCGAACCGTCAGCGCGTGAAGTCCAACGCGCTGCTCGCGCAGGAGGCGGAGAAGCTCAAGGAGAGCTACATCCGGCGCAAAAAGGCCGGCGAGGCGTTCCCGGTCGGGCTGCGCGACTGGATCGCCAAGGAGATGCAGATCAACGCGACGAAGGTCGGCAATTTGCAGGTCATCAAAAAGGGCCTCAAGGTGCCGGGCATCATCGCCCGGTGGGAGAAGGGCGAGCTGCCCGAGGCCGCCGCGCTTGAGATCGCCCGCATGGACGACGAGACGCAGTACAGGCTGCTGGATTGGGTCATTGACCACTGTCGCACATGGTCGATCAACAACGTGCGCGAGTTTTCGACCTGCTGGACCTGCTGCAAGCATAAGTGCCCGGATACCGGCGGCTTCTGCCCGAACGCCGCGCGGATGTACGCTGACCGTTATCGCTACGGCGAGTGGCGCTGTGCCGGCTGCTGCCGCGAATGTCTTAACCGCGACACCTGCTCTACCGCCTGCCGCTTCGTGGTCGCCGAGCGGCCGCCGAAGGAGCCGGAGCCTGCCGTGCCCCGAAATCCGGCAGCAGACGACCCACGGCTCAAGAATATGACCCCGAAATTCTGCGAGCGCGTCAAGGCACTGCGCGAAGCGACCGGCTTGACGCGCAGGGAGTTTGCCGAGAGCATCGGCGAGTACCCCGGCACCTACAGCGCGTGGGAAAACAACAGCCTTGCCGGTGCGGGCTCGCTGCCCAAGCTGGCGCTGACGCTCGGCACGACGCTGGACTACCTCTGCGGTCTGACGGACGATCCTGCGCCGAAGCCTCCCACCTTGTTCAGCGTGGACCTTTGCTCGCCGGTCTGGCAGCCGCTCGACGCGGCGCACTGGCCGGAGGAGGGCGCGCTGGTCGTGCTCAGCTATGAGACCGGCCTCGGCGGCAGCAGCTACCTTGTGGCCCGCTGCGCCGGCGGCGCGGATGATGAGTACCCGTTTATCTCGACGGACGCGGGGACCACGGTCGACGACATCGTCGAGTGCCGCTGCGACCGCTGGATGCCGCTTGCCGAGTGCAGGCGCGGAGGGGAGGGCGCATGAAAAACGCTTACGCAAAGGAGCAGGCTGAGCTGCGGCGGCAGCTGCTCAACTACGGGGCGCTGGTCGGCCAGCAATTCAACGTGGACATGATGTGCCTTGCCCTCAATGAGGAGGGCTTTGGTCACGACCGGATCATGCGCATCATCCACCGCGCGGAGAAGCACGGCGAGTATTTTCACGAGTGCCTCGCCTACGGTGTGGAGAGCGACGCGCGGTTCGAGCAGCTCGACCAGCGGCTCCGGTACATCTGCCGCGACCACCCGGAGGACTTCGTGCCGCGTGAGGAGCGCTACCCCAACGTCAAGGTGCCCGGCATGGGCAAAAAATTCAAGGCGGAACCGATAGGAGGATGAACATGAAAAACGAAGAGATCGTTAGGGCGCTGCGGTGCATTTCCACCGCAGGCGGAGAGAATGCCTGCGAGCATTGCCCGTACTGGAAGGAAGAGGAAGTCCCGGAAGAAGAACGGCCCATATACGGAGCCGACACGATGCATTCATGTGATGTCGACCGCGTCGGACTGGACGGCGCGGATTTGATCGAGCGCCTGACTGCCCGCTGCGCGCGCTACGCCGAGGAGATCGCCGTGGCGCAGGAGCGGACACGGTGGGTGCCCGTGACGGAGCGCCTGCCGGAGGAGGGTATCCCCGTGCTGATTAACTACATCGGTACCGATGGAGAGGTCTATGCGGACGGCGTTGCTGTATGGACAGAATGCGGCTGTTTTTGGTGGGAAGGAAGTCTTGCCGACTGTGAAGAAGATGTCGCCGTCCCGATCACTCACTGGATGCCGCTGCCGGACAGGCAGGAGGTGGAGTGATGATGGAAACTGTTAATTGCCTGCGTTGCCGCTTTAGGCATGAGGACAACGGGAACTGTACTGCGGTCGGCGGGTTTTGCACGGCAGTTGCGGCTGCCCACTGCCCGCTGCTGCGGGAATATTTGGACACGGGGCTTGAACCGGAGGAAATTGAAAGGTCTAAACTGGAAATCGAAGCCGGATGCGTTAAAGCAATAGCCAGAACGTACGGAATTGACATCAATCGCCTACGGAAATTGGCCGAAGCCGACAGGGACGGGCGTGTGGTGGTGCTGCCGTGCAAGCCGGACGGCTCAATGCTTAATACGAGCGATCCAGAGAGACCGGAAATTATGAAACGGATCCACTTTGCGGTTGCTTATGTGTGCGGCGGAATCGTATTTCATCAGCCGTATAACATATTTATCGAAAATGTTGCTGCGGGCTATATTCGACCGCTGAATGAGGAGGCGGAGAAAGCATTGGAGGCGATGAAGGATGTTTGAGCTCAGATTAGACGACCCGCACCTTGTGGAAAACTTTCAGGCGGCGTTGGATTTGAAAAAGATGGGATTCCGGGACGACGAGCTGCAAAGGCTTTATCAAAAGCAGCTTGAAGAGGATCTAAAGGAGGCAGCTAATGACTGATATGGAACGCAGAACCCTCTGCGCGGCGCTCAGCCGCTACGGCGCGCAGGCGCAGATCACGATGGCCTTTGAGGAGATGGCCGAGCTGCAGGACGTGCTGTGCAAATTCCTGCGCGGGCGCGTGGACGGCGACACGCTCGCCAACATCGCCGAGGAGATCGCCGATGTCGGGATCATGCTCGACCAGATGGCGATCGAGTTTGAGGTCGAGGACGCGGTGGCGGAGCAGCGGGCATACAAGGTCCAGCGGCTGCGGAGCCGGCTTGAATACGTGGAACAGGAGGGCTGACCATGAGGCTGGTTGATGTTGATGAATTGGGCGTGGGCCGGTGCAGCAAAGATGTTCTCCCTGCGGCGTATTGTGCTGGTTGGAACGGCTTACTTGGCTTGATCGAAAAAGCACCCACTGTCGACGCCGTAGTCGTGACGCGGTGTAAGGACTGCACGCACAGCACATTGCCGTCAGAGCTTACCCAGCGGTATGGGGAGCCGGGTACGCTGACCTGTCACAATATGCACGCACCGAGTAATAGACGAAATGTGGGAAGCAACGATTTTTGCAGCTACGGCGAACAAAAGGATGGAGGTGCGGACAATGCCTGAATTTAGACGCTTGACCTACAAGACGCCGGACGGGGCGTGGGGCATCAAGGGCGTGAGCCTGCTCACCTGCCCGGCGCGGCTCTACGGCGCGGCCGCGAAGCTGTGCGACATGGAGAGCCTGTGCGAGGATGTGTACCGCGCCAAGGACGCTGAGCTGACGCTCGACGCGCTGCAGGAGCTGGTAAACAAGGGCCTCGGCGGACGCTTCATCGACCTGCGCAGGGAGCTGGAAGGGGTGAAGCCATGACGTGGAACAGGGTGTTGATCGTCAAATTGCCGGAGCTGCACGCCGACGTCAAACAGCTCGAGGCGTTCCGCGCCTATGTGTGCGACGCGCTCGGCGAGGGCACGCTGGTGCTGCCGCTCGGCACGACCTACGCGGTCGAGGAGTTCCCCGCGCTCGGCGCGGTGGAGGTGGTCGCGGGGGACGCCGTGCCTGTCGTGATCGGCGGGCCGAGGCCGACGCCTGCGGGCGGAGGCGGCGGGCTGGTCGTTGGCGGGCGCGTCGTCCGCTCGGTGCCCGATTCGGGCACGGAAAAGGACCATCCCAAGAAGGAGCTGCCCGACATCCCCGCGGCGAAGGGCGTGAGCAGACCGGAGCCGAAGCCGGTCGAGCCGCCGGAGAGACCGCCCGAGGAGAAGGCCAACGTGCCGAAGCCGACGGAGATCAAGCTTCCGTTGGCGGTCGGTCAGGCAACGCCGCGGTTTGCCGGGAAGGCGTCGAGCGAGAAAGCGGACATCTTTGCCCGGTTGAACCGGTACTGGTCGGAAAAGGGGCCGGGCTCGATGATCAAGCTCTCCGAGGCCTGTGGGCTGGACGCCTCGAAGCTTTACCTCATGCAGCGCAACGACGGGAAGTTTGACATTGAGCACTGGCGCGCGGTCAACGCAGGTCTGGACAAGCTCGGATACGGAGGAATGAAATGACGAGAAAACGGATGATCAAGCTGCTGATGGGTTTCTATTGCAACCGGAACAACGCTGTGCGCCTTGCAAACAAATGCGACGGAGATCTATCGCATGAGGCTGTCTTTTACCATCTTTTAGAGGAATTTTATCGAGATTATCTGCGAGAGCTGGAGCGATTTGTTATTGAGGGCGACATGACCGGCGCGGTCGCCGGGATGGTCGGGAGCGTGTATGAGTGAGCTGTGCGTGGTCACGCAGCGGAGCGGGCCGCTGACGAAGACCTACACCACCGACCGGTTCCGCCTCGTCTCATGGGCGGGCGAGCAGCAGTGCCGCGGCTCGCCTGCGCTGCCCTCCATGTGGAGCTCCAGCGCGGAGAAGCTGGAGCTCTACCTCGCCCTCTTCGGGTACCTGGGCGTCCACTATGTTCTGACTTTTGACGATGCGCACCTGCCGGCGTCTTTCGAGGACGTCAAGCGGTGCTTTGCCGCGTTCTGCAAGCGCGTGCGGCGCTTCGACCCGAGCATCCGGCTCTATGTCTATGCGGTGGAGGCGGGGCACAGCAATAAGCGCTGGCACATCCACTTTGTGGCGAACGAGGACGACCTGCCGTTTGCTGTGGTTCAATTCCTGTGGGGCTACGGCTTCGTCAATCCGGGCTATAAGGAGTATCCCGTTCTCAGCCGCGACGGCGGCTACCGGCGTCTTGCGCGGTACTTCTGCAAGCCGGACGAGATGATCCCGCTCGGGAAGCATCCGTGGGGCGTGGCGCGCGGGATGCGGCAGCTGATTCCTCCGCGCACAGTGCGCGTGCAGACGCGAGCGCCCGCGATGCCGCGCGAGACCTTCTGGAACGAGCGCTCGCGGCCGCTGGCGCGCGAGGTGAACGGCATGGCGGCGTGGCGCATCGAGTACGCGGACTGGATCGCAAAACCGCCGGAAAACGCAAGGACTTTTATTTTAGACTAATGAATCTAAGATAATACTTCTATAGAACGTTTCTACTTGTACGCTATGCTTTATTTGTAGACAAGAGGCAAAAAGGAGGCAAAAAGTGTTGCAATCAAAACGGAATGATGGTAAACTGGTCACAAAGGACGGATGGCTGATGTGCCCGAGATGCGGACGCGGCAAAGTCCTTCGGCTCGATCCCGGAACCAGGGCAAAAGACTTGCCGGTCTACTGCAAGTGCTGCCGGATGGAGTCCATCGTGAATATCGACGAGTGCCTGTGCCTTAGCGCCTGCGCCACATGATCCGCTGTATGCGGTTTGTGTCGGTGCAGGCTTTTTGTTTTGCCCGGAGGTGATAGCCCGATGGCCTTAAAGCCGCTCCGACCCTGCCGGCATCCCGGCTGCTGCGTGCTGGTGAGCGATGGATACTGCGACGCCCATCGGCCGCGCGGCGACCGGCGCAGTGAGGAAGCGCAGTCCTGGCGCTGGATGTACCAGACCGACGAGTGGAAGCTCGACCTGCGGCCGGCGCAGCTGCTGCGCGAGCCGTTCTGCCGCGAGTGCGCCCGGCACGGGCGGCGGGTCCGCGCGACGGACGTGGACCACATCGTCGACCACAAGGGCGACTGGTCAAAGTTCTGCGACCGTAGCAACCTCGAAAGCCTCTGCCACAGCTGTCATAGCCGCAAAACGGCGCGAGAAATGCACGAGAATCGCAGCAAATCAAAGCGCCGCGGCGCGGCGGCGCGGCAGTAGGCTTGGGCGCTTGGGCGCGTCGCGAGAGCGTCGCGCGGGGCTTCCTTGCAGACCCCTCCCCGGGGTCAGAAAGTTTGGGCGCTGCCCTTGGAAACCGCCGGCCCTCCCTCGTGCGAGATTTTTTCCCCACGGAGAATTTCGGGAGGCGGGCGCTGCGGAAGCGCAGCGTGGACAGAAAACTGCTGCGGAAACGCAGCGGAAACGGAAAGGCGCTGCGAAAATGCAGCGGGAGGTTCCTGCGTGTTCCCCGCTCTTTGACCGGGGCGGTCATGAATTTCCTCCTACCCCGCGCCCTCGAATCGCGAGGGGCGGGGAATGCGCAGGATCAAAGAAAAGCAAAACGCCGCCCTGCCTGGGCCGAAGGACTGCGCTTGATGCGTGGTGTATTGACGTAGGCCCGGTGGGGCGGATACTAAAGCGTCCGGTGTGGTCCCCGGCTCTTGAAGCCGGCCATAGCCTTCACGGTTCTGTCCCCCGCGCTCTCGCTCGTCGAGGGCCGGGGACTGCATCGGAGATATCGACAGGAGGCAAGGCATGGGAAAGAAGCAGACAGCAGGGCAGACGCCGGTGCGCGTGGCGGTTAAGGACCTGCCGACAATACGCATCGACGAGCTGATCCCTTACGAGAACAACGCGAAGATCCACGGGCCGGACCAGATCGAGCAGCTGCGGCGCAGCCTGCGCGAGTTTGGCTTCGTATCGCCGGTGCTGATCGACGAGGACAAGAACCTGATCGCCGGGCATGGGCGCGTCGAGGCGGCGCGGGCCGAAGGCATGACCGAGGTCCCGTATGTGACGGTGAGCGACCTGAGCGAGGCTCAGCGGCGCGCCTACATCATCGCCGACAACCGGCTTGCCGAGGCGGACGAGTGGGACGCGGCGCGGCTTAAGTTTGAAATGGAAGAGCTAAACAGCCTTTCTTTTGACACCGCGCTGACCGGTTTCACGATGGACGAGATCGAGACGATCCATGTCAGCGCCCACGAGCGGACGAAACCAGCGGCAGAAGGAAACAACTTTTGGGGAGATGTCGAGAGCGAAAGCAGCGAGGATTATGCGAAATTTGTGGATAAATTTAAGCCGAAACTCACCACCGACGACTGCTACACGCCGCAGAACATCTACGAGGTGATTCGCGACTGGGCTTTGGCGCACTACGGCTTGCAGGGCGCGCCGGTGATTCGGCCATTTTACCCCGGAGGCGACTATGAGCACGAGACCTACCCGGACGGCTGCGTGGTGATCGACAACCCGCCATTTTCTATTCTTTCGCAGATTTGCAGATTCTTTGATGAGCATGGCATCCGCTACTTCTTGTTTGCTCCAGCGCTGACGCTGTTTTCCACAAATGCGGGAAAATCAAACTACGTGCCCGTTTCGGCCTCAGTTACGTACGAAAACGGTGCTCGCGTCAATACGTCCTTTGTCACAAATCTGGGGGGGTGGCGTGTGGAGATCTCCGGGGAGTTGTTTTCTTTGATAGATGAAGCTGACAAGCGCAACCGGGGTGAATCCCGGATTGAGCTTCCGGGGTACATTTATCCGCGCAACGTTTTATGCGTTCAGGATTTTGACCTTGCGAAGCATGGCCAGGCATTGTGTTTTTCCGATGAGGATCTTCAATTTACACGAGCTCTGGATGCCCAAAAGGAAAAAGGCAAGGCCATTTTGGGCGGCGGCTTCTTGCTGTCAGAGGCGGCGGCTGCTAAGAAATCCAAAGCAGAAGAAGCTGCGTTGGAAGTCATGAGCGCACGTTTGGCTGCCATTTCTGAATCTCAGCAAAACTCCCGCATGTCAGCGGATGGAAAAATCATTTGGCCATTATCTGACCGCGAAAAGGCGCTTGTAAAAAGCCTTGGGAAGCACGGCGGTGCCGTATGACCGTGCAGGAGGCCGAGCGGATTATGGCCGCGACGGCAAGCCCGTATCTCAAGCAGGACATGGAGCGATATATTCGGCGGCAGCGCAGAAAGGAGCGCGGAGATGGCAGGAGCAAGACAACCAACCGATCTGGTCGTAAGAAACGGGCGCAAGCACCTGACGCGCGCCGAGGAGGACGCGCGGCGCGACCGTGAGGTGGTGGTGCCTGCGCCGCAGCGGGCGAAGCCGCCCAAATGGCTGCCCAAGGAGCTGCATCGCGAGTTTCGCGCGATCGGCAAGCAGCTCATCGACGTGGGGCTCTACACCGACCTCGACGCGGACAACCTCGGGCGCTATCTGGTCGCCCACCACGAGTATATCAGCGCGACGGCGGAGGTGCAGCGGGCCTTGACTCAGGCGCCGGGCCACGCGCGCGACTTAGAGGCGGCGGACGGCTGGGGCCGCGTGCAGGAGCGCTACTTTAAGCAGGCGCGCAACTGCGCGAACGACATGGGCCTGACGGTCTCGAGCCGCTGCCGGCTGGTGCTGCCGAGCAATCTGCCCGCGGCGGCGTTCACGCCGGAGAGCGGCGCGGATGAGTTTACGGAGCGGCTGCGGCAGCGGCAGGTGGACGCGCTGGCGCGGAGCCTGTAGCATGGCATACGTTTTCGACCGCGAGGCGGGGCAGTTCGTGTGCGATTTCGTCGAGCGCCTGCCGACGACCGACACGGGCAAACTCTTCTCGCTCTACGACTGGCAGCGCGAGGCGCTGATGGAGTTTTACGGCACGATGGACGTGCCCGAATCGGGCACGGATGAAGGCGCAGAGCGGCTGCGCCGGTACTGGTACCTCTACCTCGAGATCCCGAAGAAGAACGGCAAGAGCGAGCTGGCTGCGGCGCTGGCCCTCTATCACCTCTTCGCGGACGGCGAGCTGAACGCGGAGGTCTACGTCTGCGCGGCGGACAAGGAAAACGCCTCCATCGTCTTCAACGCCGCGGTCTTCATGGCGACGAGCGCGCCGTGGACGGCGAAGATGATCGCACGCGGTGAACTGAAAGTCATCGAGAGCCGCAAGCGCATCGAGTACCGCAAGCGCGTAAAGACCGGCAACGGCGGGTACAAGTGGATCACGGTCGGCATTCTGCAGGTCCTCTCCGCCGAGGCGTACAGCAAGCACGGCTACAAGCCGAGCTGCGTCATCTTCGACGAGCTGCACGCGCAGCCCAACCGTGAGCTGTGGGACGTCATGACCGGCGCGGCGGGCGCGAGCCGACGGCAGCCGGCATGGATCGTGCTGACAACCGCGGGCGATGACCCCGACCGCAGCTCCATCGGCTGGGAAATCCACGAGAAAGCTGTGGGCATCCGCGACGCGCGGCAGCTGAGGCGCATCCGGAGCGATGGCGGCGACGTTCGCTCGGTCCTCTCCCTCCGGCATGTCGGGGACGAGGACCTTGCGGACGCGGAGGCCGAGCTGCTCGGCCGTGACGAGGAAAACTGGCTGCCGATCCTCTACGGCCTGACGGCGCTGTTCGGCGATGATCCGGACGACCTGGAAAAGCTCGACATCTGGGACGAGAGCCTGTGGTATCTCTGCAACCCCTCGCTCGGCAAGCATCTGAGCCTGCGCAACATCCGCATGGAGGCGGCGAGCGCAAAGCGCAGCGAAGCCGAGGAGCGCGTCTTCCGCTGGCTACGGCTCAACCAATGGATCACGACAAAGTCGGTCGGCTGGATCTCGCTCAACCTCTATGACAAGACGCAATGGGGGCCGAGCAAAAAGCGCGAGCGCGAGGAATGGCTACGGCAGCTTGATGGGAAGCTCTGCTACGGCGGCGTGGACCTTTCCACGAGCCGCGACCTGACGGCCTTTGTGCTTCTCTTCCCTCCCCAGCCTGGGCTGGATGTGGCGGTGCTGCTGCCCTATGGCATCTGGCGGCCCGAGGCGACGGTGGACGAGGCGGAAAAGCGCGACCACGTCCCCTACCGTGACTGGGCGCGTGCCGGCTTTCTCGACCTCTGCCCCGGCGAGGTCATCGACTACGGCGCGGTGGAGGAGCGCATCCGTGAGGCGCGAGAGCTCTACGACCTCAAGATGGTTGGCTTTGACCCGTATCTGAGCCGGACCATCACGCAGCGGCTCGCGCCGATCGTGCCGATCATCGAGATCCCGCAGGATCTCAAGAACATGAGCCCCGCGATGAAGGAGACGGACGACATGATGCAGCGCCACACGCTGCTGCACGTCCACAACACTTGCTTCCGCTGGACCTTTGGCAATGTTCGCTGCCACGCGGACGGCAACGGCAACATCAAGCCGCTCAAGAATAAATCAACGGGGCGCATCGACCCGGCGGTCGCGAGCATCATCGTGATGGCCGTGTGGATGGTTGCCAGGAATCAGAAGCCCGATCTTGCCGCGGCGGTGGCACGGACGGACTTCACGCTGTGAGGAGGAAGGCTGTGGAAAAACTGCGAGACGCCGCGCTGCTGCTCGGCGTGCTGCTCATTACGCTCGGCGCGGGCATGATTTACCTGCCCGCCGGCTTGATCGTGGGCGGCATTCTTTTGATCGCAATGGCCGTCATTGACGGCTTTGACGATAGTGCAAACGACGAAGGGAGTGATGGTCAAGCATGAGCATTATCAAGGGCCTGCGCGCGGCGACCGCACGCTCGCCCACTGTGAGCAAAACCGTAACGGTCGGCAGCCTGACGGCTTCCGGCGGTCTGGCCATTGGCGAAGACCCGCAGAGCGCGGCGCGCAAGCTCAGCGCGGTCGACCGCTGCATTGAGATCCTCAGCGACAGCATCGCAAAGCTGCCGAATTATGTGATCGACACGAGGACGCGCGAGCGCACAGACCACGAGCTGCTGCGGCTGCTGAACATCCGGCCGAACGAGGCCATGACCCCATTCATCCGTAAAAAGGTGCTGGAGACGAGCCGCCTGGAGGGCGGCAACGGCTACGACTGGATCGTGCGCGACGAGCGCACGGGCAAGCCGGTGGAGCTGATCCCGGTGCCGTGGTATCTGGTGCAGCCCTGGCACGACATGGCGGGCCGCGTGTGGTACGACGTGACGCATCCGTTCTCCGGCGAGGTGATGCGGCTGCCAAACGAGGATGTGTGCCACTACAAGAACGCCACGCGCAACGGACTGCTCGGTCTCGGCACGGTGACGCGCGCCGGCGAGGTGATCGCCGCGGCGCGGGCCGCGCAGGAGTATGAGCTGAGCTACTACGCCAACGGCGGGCAGCCGGGCGGCGTGCTGGAGACCGACACCGACCTCGGCGGCTATGTGATGGACGAACACGGCAAGCCGCTCAAGCGCTCGGACGGGTCGCTTGTGACCAAAAAAGACGCACTGCGCAGCGAGTGGGAGCGCATCCACATGGGGCCGAGCAAGGCGCACCGGACGGCGATCCTCGACCTCGGTCTCAAGTACACGAGCATCGCGGGGACGAACCGCGACGCGCAGTTTGTGGAAAACAAGCAGCTGTCGATCACGGACATCGCGCGCTACTTCGGCGTGCCGCTCTACAAACTCAATGAGGGCAAGCAGGCCTACGGAAGCAACGAGCAGAACGCGATCGAGTATGTCGTCGGCACGCTGCACCCCATCGTGACCCAGTACGAGGAGGAGCAAAGCTATAAGCTGCTGACCGACAGCGAGCTGGCCGCGGGGCTGGAGCTGCGCATCAACATGATGGCGGAGCTCAAGGGCGACACGGCGAGCCGAGCCAACTGGTACCGCGTGATGAGCGAGCTGAGCGTCTTCAGCCCAGACGACATCGCGGCGCTGGAAGACCTGCCGAATGTGCCGGGCGGCAACCGCAGGCGCGCGAGCCTGAACTATGTGCCGCTTGACCTGTGGCCGGAGCTGAGTGCGCAGAGAAACGGCGGCGCGGCCGCCGGAGAGGAGTAAACCACATGGAAATGATCTACAAGGCCGCACGGCTGGAAAAAGAAATTGCCGGCGCACTGGAGCTTGCAATGATCAACGAGCAGACGCTGCGGGAACTGACCGAGGATGAAGTGTTTACCTTCCGCCTGACGGCCTGTGACAACCAGGTCGACCGCGAGGGCGAGCGCTTTACCGAGGCGACACTCGAGCAGCTCGGTAAACTGTACATCGGCAAGCCTGTGCTGCGCGACCATAATTGGAGTGCGGAAACGCAGACCGCGCGCGTCTATGATGCGCATCTGGAAAAGCGGGGCGATGTCAAGCGTCTGGTGCTCAGCTGCTACATGGTCCGCACGGCGAGCACCGCAGACACCATCGCCGCCATCGAGGGCGGCATCCTGCGCGAGTGCAGCGTGGGCTGCGCGGTGGAGCACGTCAACTGCTCGATCTGCGGCGCGGACCAGCGCAAGATGCTGTGCGAGCACTGGCCGGGCCGAGAGTACGACGGGCAGCTCTGCCACTTCGAGCTCGACGGCGCGGCGGACGCCTACGAGGTGAGCCTCGTGGCCGTGCCCGCACAGCCGGAGGCCGGCGTTGTGAAGGCAAAGCGCTACGGCGGCGCCGAAATGAAGGAGACCCACGCGCCGGAGGGCGCGGATAACGACGAGCACTGGGCGGACGAGGCCGCACTGGAGCTTGAAAAAATGAGATTTTAAGGAGGCACAAAATGCGCAGAAAGTACAACGACCTGCTGGCGAAGCGCGCCGGCATGCTCACGGAGGCCGAGGGCCTGCTCAAGGAGGGCAAGCGCGAGGACTATCGGAGCAAGATGACCGAGATCGAGAACCTCAACAGCGAGATCACCGAGGTCAAGACCTTCATTGAGGAGCAGGACCGCAAGTTCCTCGAAAAACAGGAGAACCCCGCGGAGGCGCGCGACAAGGCCGAGGAGCGCGGCCATGCTCTCATGACCGGCAAGACCGTGACCTTCACCGCCGACGAGACCCGCCGGGCCGTGATGAAGTCCATCACTCTGGCCACCGGCACTCTGGTGGAGCCCACCGGCGCCGGTATCAACATCCGCGACCCTCTGGGCAACGTGGTCTCCTCCATCGTGGATCAGGTCTATGTGCAAAACCTGACCGGCATGGGTAGCTTCCTGGAGCCCTATGTGATCTCTGAGATCGACGCCAAGGGCGGCAAGGTGACCACCAACGCCGGCAAGGCCCGCACTACCAGCGCCGACCCCACCTTTGGCGTGGCCAAGATCAGCCCTTACGAGCTCAACGTAACCCAGTTTGTCGACCGCAATATCTCCCGCCTGAGTCCCGCCGACTACTACACCAAAATCTACAACATGGCGATGCGTGCCATGCGCCGAAAGCTGGCGGCTCTGATCGTCAACGGCGACGGCCAGGCATCCCCCGATATGTTCGGCATCAAGAACGCCAAGAACGTGGCGGGCGCCGTGATTGCGGCCAGCGTGGATGTTTCCAGCATCGACGAGAACCTGCTGGATGACCTGTTTTTCAGTTACGGCAGCGACGAGGCCATCGGTCAGAATGCCAGGCTGTACCTGAACAAGACGGATCTGAAGGCCATCGGCAAGCTGCGCAACAGCGACAAGCAGCGGGTGTTCAAGATCAACCCCGCCACGGGCAACCCCAACATCGGCACCATCGAGGACGGCGGCAACATCGTGCCCTACACCATCGTCAGCGACCTGACCGCCCTGTCTGCCTCCACCGCTGGCAGCGCTGCCATCCAGACCATGCTGTACGGCGATCCCGCCAACTACGAGCTGGGCCTGTTCGGCGACTACACCGTGCGGGTGGATGACAGCGTGAAGGCTGTGGAGCGCATGGTCACCATCCTGGGCGACGCCATGGTGGGCGGCAACCTGATCGTGGACAAGGGCTTCGTTATCGCGAATCTGCCCAAGAGCGGGGGCTAAGCGATGCTGCGCGAGAAGCTGAGCGAGATCGCCGTTTACTGCCACGTGGAGGCGGACGACGCGGAGCTTCCCGGCTTTGTGGACACGGCAGCGGCCTACCTCGCCGACGCGGGCGTGCGCGAGCCGCAGGACGGCTCGCCGCGCTATGCGAAGTATCTGCAATGCGTCAAGTACCTCGCGCTCGACCTCTACGACCGGCGCGACGCGGCGGTCGAGGGGGCGCTCAGCGACAACCCCGCCTTCCGGCGTCTCATCAACCAGCTCAAGCTCACCGAGCCTGTGCCCGATTCGGGCACGGGCGAGGGAGCGGAGGGAGGCGCGTGATGCACGTTGACGCAGGGAAGCTCTCAAAGCGCATCCAGTTTTTGCGCAAGACGACCAAAAAGGACGCGGACGGCTACGACGTACCCGGCGAGCCGGAGCTCGTGCGCGAGACCTGGGCGCAGTTTTCGCAGACAAGCGGCACGGAGCTGATCCGGGCAAATGCGGAGTTCGGCGAGGCGAAGGTGCGCTTTCTCACGCGCGCGAACCCGGAGCTGCTTGACCGGCGGCTCCTGATCCGCTACGACGGGCGCGACTATAACATCCTCTACGTCAACACCTACGGCGACGAGGGGAAGTACATGGAGTTCTGGTGCGAGCGCATCACGCAGGAGGGCAAGGTATGACGCTGAATGAGCGAATCATCGCGGTCGTGACGCCGATCGTGCCGGTGTGCGTGCCGGATCTGCTGGTCACGGAGGCGGGCGAGACGCCGCCCAAAGAGTACTGCACGTTCAATTTTCCGCTCGAGCCCGAGGCGCTTGCCGACGACACCGCGCAGCTGCAGCGCGCGCTCGTGCAGCTGCACTATCTCGCCCCGCTCAAGGCGTCGACCGTCGCCACGCGGCGTGCTCTCTGGCAGGCGCTCGCGGCGGTCGAGGACTTCACCGCGCCGGACATCACCAACGCCACCGACCAGAACGGACAGCACTATGTCTACGAGTTCGAGGCGGTCGGCTGCTGGATGGGAGGCGGCTCGGATGGCTAACTTTTCTGTAAGCGGCCTCGACGAGTTTATGCTTTCCATGCAGCAGGTCGCGGAGCTGCCCGAGAGCGTCATCGACGACATGCTCAAAGCCGGCGCAGATGTCGCGGCGGAGGCTCAGCGCAAGGAAGCGGCTGCGGTTTTGCGCGGTCCCTATGCGACCGGAGAAACGGCGCTTTCCATCAAAAAGGGCCGTGTCAAGCTGCACAGGGATGGCTACCGCGTGATCTACGTCACACCGACCGGCACGCGCAAGCGCGGTAAGCAAAAGATCTCCAAAACGCGCAACGCCGAAATCGCTTTTGTCAATGAATTTGGCGTACCGCACCGCGGCATTCCGGCGCGACCGTTTATCTCTGTTGCCAACGAGAAGAGCGCGGCGGCGACCACGGCGGCGCAGGCCGCTGTTTACAACAAATTCCTCGAATCCAAAAACCTGTAAAGGAGGGCACACAATATGCCTCAGTACGGAGCGAAAAATCTCCAGTGGGCGCCGTTCGCGGCGTCAAATCCCGAGCCGGAGGACGCGCTGCCCAACTACGGCACGCCGATGAAGCTCGGCGACCTCATGAGCGTTGGCGAAACGCTCAACTTCTCCGAGGTCGAAGCGCGCGCGGACGACGTGCGCAAGATCTACCTGCGCGAGTTTGTCGACGGCTCGCTCGCCGTCGGCGTGCTGGAGTTGCCCAACGAGACCGCCTCGGCCGTCACCGGCGCGCAGATCGACAGCACCGAGGGCGCGAAGGACATCCATTTCTCCAGCAACGACACCGCGCCCTACGGCTGCCTCGGCTTTTATACGACCAACATCAAGGCAGACGGCTCGAAGTATTACAAGGGCATCTTCTACCCCAAGGTCAAGGCCAGCATGGACGGGCGCACCTACAACACCAAGCAGAAGACCATCGTGCTCGACAGCCCCAAACTGACGCTCTCGGTGGACGCCTGCAACACCGGCGACTACCGCATCGAGAGCGACGAGCTCACGACCGAGAGCGCCGCGAAGACGTGGGTCAACGGCAAGGTCAAGGCTGCGGCCGGCGGCTAAGGAATCCGAAAAGGCGCAGCACCCCGCTGCGCCTTTTCTCAAATCGGAGGCAAATATGAAAGTACACGAAGTTGATCTCTGCGGACAGCACCTCTACTTGCTCCTCAACGGGCAGGCGCTGTTCGATCTCTACGATAAATTCGGCACCAAGGGCTTTATCACCGATCCCATCAAAGGCAGCGGCAAGAAGAGCTTCGAGGCGGTGTGCTATTACCTATTCAAGCTCTCTGAGCAGGGCGAGCTCTATCGGCGCTGGCAGGGCCAGACGCACGGCCCCATCCTTACCGAGCAGTTTTTCCGCGTCCACCTTGCCCCGCGCGAGGTCGCCGCGGCGAAGGACGCCATCCTCACCGCCATCGTCCTCGGCTTCCGGCGCGAGGAGAAAGAGGCGGGCGACCTTGATCTCGGCCTTGTGGAGCTTCAAAAAAAAACGGGATCTCCGTGACGCGCGCGCATTGGATGCAGCTGCTCACGCAGTTTTTGCGGCTGGATCTGTGCGAGGGCCTGCTGCTCACGCCGGGGCAGGTCATGGACCTGCAGGAGCTTGAGGAGCGGCGGCGCGGACTGAAAAGAGAGGAGGGGTGAGCGGTGGCAGTACGCCAGATCACCACACGGCTTGCCATCGATGGCGAGCAGGAATACAAAAAGCAGCTTGCGGCGGTCAACCGCGAGCTGGGCAACCTCGGCGCGGAGATGAAACTCGTCGACGCGCAGTTCAAGGGGCAGGCGAACAGCTCCGAGGCGCTGCGCGCCAAGCACGACCTGCTCAAGCAGTCTATTGAGCAGCAGGTCGGCAAGGTCGAATCGCTCAAAGAGGCGCTCGAGGAAGCAAAGCAGGCCTACACCGAAAATGACGCCCGCACCGACAGCTACCGCAGGCAGCTCTTAAGCGCGGAGACCGCGCTCGCCAAGCTCAACAGCGAGCTGGTCGAAAACGAAAAGTATTTGGACGAGGCCGAACAGAGCGCCGACGGCTGCGCGAAGAGCATCGACGGCTACGGCAAGGAGGTCAAGAAGGCCGCAGACGAGACGAACGGAGCCACGGACGGCCTGAGTGAGTTTAGCGACACCCTTGCCGGCCTTAAGGACTCGGTAGCGGCCGGTGACATCGGCGGGATCGTCTCGTCGCTTGGCGCGATGAAGGGCCTGCTGGTCGGCGGGGCCATTGTCAGCGGACTGAAAGAGGTCGCGGAGAAGATATGGGATGTGGCGAAGGCAGGCGCGGCATATGCGGACGATATCCTCACCATGTCGACGGTCACCGGCCTTTCAACCGATGCGCTGCAGGAGTATCGATATATGGCCGACCTTGTGGACGTCTCAGTCGAGACAATTACCGGCTCGATTACCAAGCTCACACGCAACATGCTGCAAGCCAAGGACGGCACGGGCGAGCAGGCGGAGGCTTTCGCCGCGCTCGGCATTCAGATCACCAATGCCGACGGCTCGCTGCGCGATGCGCAGGAGGTATGGGACGAGGTCATTACAGCTCTCGGTCAGATGAGCAACGAGACAGAGCGTGACGCCTACGCGATGGTGCTGATGGGCAAGAGTGCACAGGATCTCAACCCGCTCATTGAGGCGGGTGCCGATAAGATCAACGCACTGCGGCAGGAGGCCCATGAGGCCGGTGCAGTGCTCGACGAGGACATGCTTGCGACCCTCGGCGAGATGCAGGACGCCTTTGACCGTCTATCACAGCAGACCGACGCCTTCGAACGCATCCTTGCGGGAACGCTTGCGCCGACCATCACGGATATTGTCAATGCGATTGTCGGTGCCGTCCAGCAGATGGGCAACTTTATCCAGCGCGTACAGGAAGCCAAGCAGGCGATCGATGAACTTGCCGAGCGAAATGCAGCCGTCGGCGTCGCAAAAGAAAGCCTTGGCTGGATTCGAGATATTTCCTTAGAGGGAATGGTCTCCCAAATCCCATTTCTTAACATCCCCTACAACATCTACAAGGGCGCTAAGTGGCTCTCCGGCTCCCACGCCGCGGGGCTCGACCGCGTGCCCTACGACGGCTACCTCGCCGAGCTCCACGCGGACGAGGCCGTCCTCAATGCGCAGGAGGCCGCGCTGTGGCGCTCTGTGGGGCGCTCGGGCGCGCGCACTCTCCCGCCGGCGTATATCCCTGCCCCGTCTCCCGCGACCGCACAGAGCGCCGCACGGCGCGAGAACGTGACCATTGACGTCACGCTCGAGCTGGACGGACAGACACTCGCGCGCAAGCAGTACCCGCTCATGCAGGCCGAGGGCCGCCGGCGCGGCAAGCCGCTTGCCGGAAAGGAGGGCACCTGATGGCGAAATACCCCTTTATCGTGGACGGGCAGGACTTCACCGACCTGTTCCACAAGTACGGCTATGAGGTCACCTACGAGTTCCGCGAGGGCGAGAACGGCTTTCTCATGTGCTCGGGCGACGAGCTGCGCGACCTGCTCGCCATCAAGCCGACGATCGTCGGCACCACCAACGACGCGCCGACCGAGCGCGTCACCGCGCTGCTGACGGCGTGCCTGAAAAACGAAGTCCTCTTCCGCTACTTCGACCCCTGGACCGGCGCGGAGAAAACCGTCACCGCGCACCCCACGGTCGACCCCGTCACCGTCCTGCTCGACGACGGCGGCACGCACTGGTGGAGGGGCTTCCGCGTTACCATGAGGGCAAAGTGATGAGTCTGAACACCGTAAAATACAAAGGCGAGCTCCTCGCCGAGGACGAGCGCATCAGCACCGACACCCCCGGCGTGCTGGGCGAGTATAAGGAGCTGCGCGCGGACGCGCTCGAGGCCGACACGCTCGACATCACCGTTTTGTCCGAATCGGGCACGATCCGGAATTTCAAGAAAAACGACAAGGTCGAGTATTTCCGCTCCGGCAGCCGCGTCGGCGTCTACTACCTGCAGAGCGTCACGCGCGTGGGGCCGAAGCTCTACACGCTCTCTGCGCTTTCCGCGGTCGGGCTGCTGATCGTCCGGCCGCACCGCGGCGGCATCTACACCGGGCAGACGGTCGCCGAGGTCGTCGCGGAGATCTGCGGCGACATCCCTGTGCTCATCGAGACCGCCTACCGCGGCATCAAGCTCTACGGCTGGCTGCCCATCGCCTCGGCGCGCGACAGCCTCGTGCAGGTGCTCTTTGCCATCGGCGCGTGGCTGCACACGGACGAGAACGGCACGCTGCGCGTGCAGAAACTCTGGGACGGCACGGCGAGCATCATCGGCCCCGGGAGCGTCCATGCCGCAAACATCCAGATCAAGTACCTCGACCCCGTCAGCGCGGTCGCCGTCACCGAACACCAGTACATTGCCGGCACGGAGGACGTCACGCTCTTCGAGGGCACGGCCCAGCAGGGCGACGTGATCGAGTTTGACGAGCCGGCGCACACGCTCACGGCCGAGGGCTTCGCCATTCTCGAGAGCGGCGCGAACTACGCCGTCCTCTCTGCGGGCACCGGCAAGCTCACCGGCAAAAGCTACGTCCACAACCGGCGCGTCGTCACGCGCACCGTAACCGAGGGCGCGGCGGAGAACGTCGAGGAGATCACCGACGCGACGCTCGTCTCGCTCGTCAACGCCTCAGCGGTCGCGCAGCGCATGGCAGCCTATTACGCCTGCCGCGAGCAGCTCACCGTGGACGTCAACCCCGCGGGCGAGCACGCCGGGCACGTCGTCTCGCTCTGGAACGAGTGGGACAAACAGCAGACGCTCGCCTGCATCGCCTCGCGCGAGACGAAGATCTCCGGGCTGCTCAAGTCCCGCACCTCGGCGCTCGTCGGCTTTCTGCCTCCGCAGCCGGATACTGCGGAATACTACGACGAGCGCGTGCTGCTTACCGGCTCCGGCGAGTGGGAATCGGAAATAGACGGTGAAATTCGTGTTGTGGTTATTGGCGGCGGCGAAACGGGCGCAAGCGGAAGCGCAGGCAGCTCGGCAGGCATTTCTTCGCAGTCCAAAAGCGGGTCATCCGGCTCCTATTCCGGTTCGTCCGCCGGTCAAGGCGGCGAAGGCGGCGAGGGCGGCTCCGGTGGAAAAATTTTAATTGCATCGCTAAATGTAATAACCGGACAGAAATTTCAATATGCGGCGGCACAGCCTGCCGGAAACAGCACGTTTGGGGAATTGTCAAGCGCGTCCGGTGAAGCCTCAGCCGATGGCTATTATGATTTGGTGACGCAAACTTTTTTCGGTCGAAAAGGCGCGAACGGTATAAAGGGCGGAAACGGAGGCTCCCCCGGGAATAACGGTCAAGCAGTCGGCGATTATCTCGGAGGCTACGGGATCAACAGCAAAACGGTAAGCCAAACCAAGTACGGGACATCGGGAACTGTAACGGCAAACGGATGGGGCGGCGGCGGTGCTGCACAAGGAGCAAACGGCGCGACTTCGGCAGGAGAAGTCTATATCAACCTATACGGCGAGTTCAATTCGAACGATCCCTCTCAAAGCGTTGTTACGCTTAGCGGCAACTGTTCAGGCGGCGGCAAAGGCGCAAACGGAGCCAACGGGAATGACGGCGAAAACTATGGCGACGGCGGAGGCGGCGGTCACGGCGGCGGTGGTGCCGGTGCAGTCGGTACGCTCAGCATGTCGTTTTCGCCATCCGGCAAAAATCCGAAAACAGAAACGGGCGGAGCATGGGCGACCGGCGGCTCTGCGGGCGCAGGCGGCGCAGGCAAGCCCGGCTGCATCATCATCTATTACCGCAAGAAAAAAGAGCTCCAGTCCGGCCCGCTCGTGACCAGCAACAACTACGGCCTGCTCGATTCCCTCGGGCGGAGAATGATCGTTTAAGGAGGTTTTTTATGCCGAACGATTATTACACCATGCTCTACACCGGCGAGAAGACCGACGAGCTATTGAAGCGCGTGGACGAGGGCGAGATCATCCTCCCCTCCTCGACGGCGGGCAGCACGAAAAAATTCAAGCTGACGGTGGACGACACCGGCGCCGTCAGCGCAACGGAGGTGACGACATAATGGTACAGGGCGACGCTTACTCCATTGAGGTTGAGATCACCAACGAGGGACAAACGCTCAGCCCCCCGGCAGTCTCTCTGGTCGAGATCGCGCTGCTGAACCTCGTCAAGACCTATCCGGGCGATGTCACGTTTTCCGACGGCAAATTTCACTTTCCCCTCACGCAGACGGAGACCTTCGGTCTTCCGACCGTCTGCCCCATGCAGGTGCGCGTGAAGTTCCCGAGCGGCGACGTGATCGGCTCGGAAATGCAACGCCTTGACGTCAAGCGCGCGCTGAGTAGGAAGGTGATCTGATGGTCACATTCGAGTTGACGCAGAAAACGGCGCTCTCGGTAGCGTTTGACGTCACCATCCGCGGGGGCGGCGGAGGCGAGCCGTATGACGGCCCATATACCGTGATGCCCAGCTTTGAGACGCAGGAGCTTGCCACAAAGGACAGGCTTCTGAAAGACAATGTGACCGTTGACCCCATTGCGGTCGCCCGCGTGGAAAACCCCTCGGGCGGAAAAACAATTTTTATCGGAGGTATTTTCAATGGCTGAAAATCAGTACAACAGCAAAATCGTACTCTCGAGCGGCGAAGTCCTCATGGACCTCACCCAGGACACCGTGGTCGCGGACAAGCTCCTCAAGGGCTTTACCGCGCACGGCAAGGACGGCGCGCCCATCACCGGCTCCTGCGAATTTGACGCGGACACCGGCGACGCCACCGCGGGCGCGGCGGAAATTCTGGCCGGCAAGACGGCCTATGTCACCGGCAGCAAGGTCACCGGCACCATGCCGAACAACGGGGCCAAGACGCTCAATATCACGGAAAAGGGCAAGCCGGTCACCATCCCCCAGGGCTACCACGACGGCAGCGGCAAGGCGCAGATCGACGCAGCCGAAGAGGCAAAGCTGATCCCCTCCAACATCCGCGAGGGCATCACCGTCCTCGGCGTGACTGGCACGATGTCCGGCAGCGAGGGAATGAAGCCGCAGGCCAAGAGCGTCACGCCCACGTTTGCCTCGCAGGAGGTTCTGCCCGACGAGGGGTACAACTGCCTCAGCTCCGTCACGGTGGCGGCGATCCCGATTGCCTACACCGACAACGCGCAGGGAGGCAAGACGGTCACCATCGGCTGAGGAGGTGCAGCATGGCCAACAACAAAGTCCAGCTCAGCGACGGGACGGTCCTGCTCGACCTGACCGGGGACACCGTAACGCCGGAGACGCTCATGGCCGGCGTCACCGCGCACGACGCGGCGGGAAACCGCATCGTTGGCACCGTTGTCGGCATCAAGCTGACCGGCATTGCCATCACGACACCGCCCACAAAGACCGCCTACAATGCAGGCGAGACCTTCGACCCCGCGGGCATGGTAGTCACGGCGACCTACTCCAACGGCGCGATGCTGATGAACCCGTCCTACACCTTCTCGCCCGCGGGAGCGCTCACAGCCGGTGATACGGCCATCACGGTCAGCTACACCGAGGGCGGCGTGACCAAGACCGCATATCAGGCTATTTCTGTGGTTTCTGTGTCCATTTACGGAGCCTTCTGGGATTGGGCAAGCAACAACGGCCTGACGAAAGGCACAAGAACGGACTCTGCTGCTGCGTTTGCGGATCCGGAGCCTGCGGTCAACAACGGCGCGGGCAGTTCGCCGTTCGATAATCTTATGCCGTGGGCTGGAATGGTTGTCGAAGATGATCCGACCGCCGGTACGTTGGTGAAGATCCCCAAGTTCTGGTACAAGTGGACCCGCAGCGGCAAGAGTATGAAGCTCCAGATCGCGGATGCCGCCGTGGACGGCTTCCATACCTCCCCAGCTCACGCCGACAGAGGCGATGGCAAGGGTGAGCGGGACTATGTATATGTCGGCCGGTATCACTGCGCCAGTGGCTACAAGAGCACATCTGGCAGTTCGCCTATCAACAATATGACCCGCGCACAGGCTCGAACCAACATCCATAATCTGGGCGCTACCTACTGGCAGTATGACTTCGCGATGTACTGGACGATCAGGATGCTGTACCTGGTAGAGTACGGCGATTGGAACAGCCAAAAGGCCATCGGCTACGGCTGTTCCCCCAGTGGCAGCTTGTTCAACATGGGCGCGACGGACGGCATGAAGTATCACACCGGTACCGCCGCAACCAGCCGCACCACCTACGGCTGCACCCAGTACCGTTATATTGAGGGCCTGTGGGACAACGTGTTCGACTGGTGCGACGGTATTTACTTCTCCGGCGAGATTGTCTGCTGCATCAAGGACCCGGCACAGTTCAGTGACACGGCCAACGGTACGATGGTCGGCACTCGCGCTACGAGCAGCGACTACATTTCCGAGTGGACGAATCCCACGGCGTCCGGCTTTGAGTACGCACTGTACCCCAACGCAGTCCACGGCACGAAGAATACGTATGTATGCGATTACTGCGAATACGGCCCCAGTGGTATTGTGTTGCGCGTTGGTGCTTATTACGGCCAAGGCCAATACTATGGTGCTTTCTGCCTGTACGGCAATGGCGGGGCATCGAGCGCGCGCAGTGACATCGGCTGCCGCCTCCAAAAACTCCCCTGATAAATAAATTTTGAACAAAGAAAAGGAGAACAAAACTATGACTACTACTCGTATCGCATCCGACGGCAAGCCCATCAACGTCACCGATACCCCCGCAGGCCTGAGCGAAAACTCGGGTGTCAAGAACAGCATCGTGCAGCCCGTCATGGCGCGTGACATTTCCCGCGCCGGCACGGAGGTATATGTCGCCCCCTGCTACAAGCTCACCTACGACGAGGACGGCTACTGCGTCAAGATGACGACCTGCGCCATCCCCGAGGACATCGCGGCGAAGCTCGCGGAGCTGAACAAGTAAAAAAAGCCGCCCCGGAGGGCGGCAAATTGACAAAGCGCGGCAGACTGTGCTATAATTCGCCTGCCGGTAAGAACGGCAAGGTTGTCCACTTCCTGCAAAGGAGGTGCGCGATGGTTACATACGCTGATATGTTCACATATTCGCTTGTGCTCATCGGTCTTGCGTCTCTGATCTTCACGGTCACAAGACATAAGAAATAACCGCCCACCATAGCGGTAAGCGGCGTTTCCTTCGAGCTATAAACTCACTGAGGGACGACCGCCACCAGCAATGGCAGCCGTTCTTACTGGCCTAAATATAGCACACCTAAAGCCGCTTTGTCAAGCACGACAAGGCGGCTTTTTTCGCGCCGCCGGAAAGAGAGACAACGCCTATGGAAAGTTTATCGAAATTGGCGGCGCTGTGCTCGGAGATCACCGTGATCCTCGCGGCGCTGGCCATGCTCATCAAGCCCATCCGCAACAAGCTGCTTGGGCTGGACAAGCTGACCGATGCGCTCAAATGCCAGCTCCGGCACGACATGCTGCGCGCCTACTACAAGCACCGCGAGAGCCAGACGATCCGCCAGTATGAGCTTGAGGATTTCATCTACCTTTATCGGGGCTACAAGGCCCTCGGCGGCAACAGCTTTATCGACCGCATCAAGTCGGAGATCGACGAGTGGGAGGTAATGTCATGAGAGACGTCAAGGGCGCTACCTCGGAAGAGATTCGCATGATCCGCGCCATCCAGCGCTCCGTCGGCGCGCTGGACAACGGCTGGATCGGCAACCAGACCTTGAGCGACATCGCCGCCAAGCTCGGCGCAGACTGCTGGCCCCTTAACGTCGAGCTGTACGGTCAGCCCTGCATCCTTGCGCGGGACATTGAGCCCGTCAACATGAGCGGGCCGCTGCCGAAGAACGCGATCTCGGGGAGCTTTAGCTGGCAGGGCCAGCCTTGCAGCATTCTGGTGCGCGGCGGCAAGGTCGTGCGCGGCATGAGCTGTCACTATCCTCGCCCCGAGAGCGTGCTCTACAAAACCGCGGACGGCGTTGTGCGCATTGCCCGCGTCTCCTCGGCGGCGGCGCTGGGTGATGTCGTGTGGGCGGTCGGTGGGCTTGGCCTGCTCGACCACTATGCCCCCGCGGCGGAGGGCTTTACGGGCGCTTACTCCGATGTGCTGCGCAAGACCAACCACACCGTCCTCGGCTACAAGGGCGGGATGCTCTACGGCGTTTACTGCCGCAGCATGACCGCGCAGCAGGTCAACGCGCTGTGCCGGGACAAGCTCAAGCTGGAATACGCCGTCATGCTCGACGGCGGGCACGTCGCCGCCATCAACGGCGCGTGCAGCAAGATCAACACACAGACGCGGCAATTTTACGCCGTGCGGTTTTTGTAGTAAAGGAGGCTCAAAAATGCAAAATCGACTTGCCAATCTACTCACGGTCAAGAGCATCGTGACCATCGTGCTCACGGCGGTTTTCTCGGTGCTTGCCCTGCGCGGCAGCATCAGCGGGACGGAGTTCCTGACGATCTTCACGACCGTCATCGCCTTCTATTTCGGCACCCAGACCGAAAAGAAGAAAAATGAAGAGGTTTCTTGAGACCTTAACCGCGTGGGAGGGTGCGGTGCGCGGCGACGCGGTACATAAGCAGATCGTGGACGCCTACAACAGCTATCTCCCGCACCCGCGCGGCTACAAGCTTACCTACACCGACGACTACTGCGCGGCGATGGTGAGCGCGGCGGCGATCCTCTGCGGCCTGACGGAGGTCATTCCCGTCGAGTGCTCCTGCGGTGAGCAGATGCGCTGGTATCAAGCGCGCGGCCAATGGATCGAGAACGACGCGCACGTTCCCCAAATCGGCGAGCAGGTATTCTACTGCTGGAACGACCGCAAGGACTACGCCCTCACGGACTGCACGGGCGCGCCAAACCACACCGGCATCGTGACCGCCTGCGACGGGCAAAAAATCACGGTGTTTGAGGGCAACAAGGGTAAAGCTCACGAGTGCGCGTACCGCGTCCTCCCCGTCAACGGACGCTATATTCGGGGCTTCGGCGTGCCTGCATATCCTGCGGAAAAGCGCACGTTAGTGCGCGGCGACAAGGGCGAGGCGGTCGGGAAGCTACAAGAGTTCCTCAACGCCTGCGGCTATGCGCTGGATGTGGATAACTCGTTCGGCCCCGCGACGCAGAAGGCGTGGAGCGAGTACCTCGCCGCGTACATCCTCAAGGCCCTAAAATGATTTGTGCCCGATTCGGGCACGGAAAGGAAAACCGGTGGGAAGTCTGCAACACTTCCCCTCGCGTGGGCGCCTGCAAGCCGTGGTGTCAACATGGACACACAGCACAGAGAGATCCGCGCTCAACTTTCCGCGATGGCTCCGCGCAGGGCCATTTCCTACATTCGTTCCTTCGACCTGCCGCCCGACGAGGCCGCGAGCCTCATCGAGTGCGACGTGCGCGGGCGGTCCTGCGTGCAGGCGGCGGAGCTGCTCCACCTCAGCGTGGACGGCCTCGCCAAGCTGCGCCGCCGCGCCTATCACAAAATCGCAGACGGACAAAAAGAGAGCGCCGACTAATCGTCGGCGCTCTCTTTTTTTATGGGCAGGGCAGAACGCGGGCAGTTTGCGGGCAGTTTGCAAGCCGAAAACCGCGGTACGATAGAGGCAGAACAAAAGGAGGTGCAGCGCATGAATTATCCCGCAGGCAATCCTTACCAGCCCTATTACCCCTATCCCGCGCCCACAGCGCCCGCCCTGCGCGCTTCCGCGGCCCCGAGGTATGAAATTATCCATGTGACCGGCAGGCGCGGCGCAGAGGCCCTGCAAATGGCTCCCAACAGCTCTATGCTCGCCCTCGACGACACCGCGCCCCTCGTCTGGCTCTGCCGGACCGACGGAGCCGGCTACCTCACCGTCACGCCCTTTGACATTGCCCAGCACGCCGAGCCCCCCGCGGTGAACGTGGACGACCTCAGCGCGAGACTGACCAGATTGGAGGAGATGTTAAGTGCCCACCAACCCGATGCTGAGCCTGCTAAACCCGCAGGCAAGCGCCGCACCGACAGCAGCAGCGCCGAGCAGTCCTGACGTCAGCGGGGCCGTTGGTCTCTACAAAGCCTATCAGGCCGCGCGCAATCCCATCGCCGTACTGGAGCAGATGGCACAGTCCAATCCAATACTCGCGCAGCTCCGGCAGGCGCAGCAGGGCGGCACCGATATGCGCGGCGCGTTCTACGCGCTCTGCCAGCAGCAGGGCGTCGACCCGCAGACGATCCTCGCGCAGTTCCAGTGATCCAGACGGGGTGCACACCGTTCGGAAATATATTTTTCGGAGGTAATCAACAATGACGGAAGGTCTTTCCCCTGCCGACATCGCCGCTGTTCAGGGCGGCGGCTTCGGAGGCTTCGGCAATGAGGGCCTGTGGCTCTTTGCCATCCTCGCCCTGATGGGCGGCGGCTTTGGCAACTGGGGCACCCGCGGTACCGGCGACCGCAACGCCACGGTCGGCGACGTTCAGCGCGCCACCGACTTTGCGGCGCTCGAGCGCCAGAACAACGAGACCGTCGCTGCCGTGCGTCAGGCTGCCTATGACAACCAGGCCGCGGTCAAGGACGGCAATTACAACATCCTCGGCGAGCTGCGCGATCTGCAGGCTGCCACGGCCGAGGGCTTTGCGCATCAGCAGGAGTGCTGCTGCAACATCCTTCGCGGCATCGACAGCGTCAACTACAATGGCGCGCTCAACACCGCGAGCATCAACGCCAACACCACCGCGCAGACGCAGAAGATCCTCGACGCCATCGCGGGCAACCGCATGGCGGACATGCAGAACCAGATCAACCAGCTCCAGCTGCAGGCAGCGCTGTGCGGCATCCCCCGCACCACGCCCTACGGCTACGGCATCGTGCCGCAGTTCGCGGTCGCCGGCTGCGGCGCCTACAACAACGGCAACATCTAAACTATTTTCTCCGCAAGGGGAATATGGTAACGCCCTATTTGGCGAGGCAAGGCGGGGCGGCAACAGCTGCTCCGCCTTTCAAAATTTTATGAAAGGATCGGATCAATATGAGTAAGTCTGCGATCTATACCACCAACGTCAGCGCACCGACCGTCGCGGTCGGCGGCATCGTGCCGTTTGGGACCACCACGCGCCGCTACGGCTGCAACATCCGTCAGGATGGCAACGCTATCACGCTCTGCGGGCAGGGCTACTACCTCGTCAACATCTCCGCGACGCTCGCTCCCACGGCGGCCGGCACAGTCAGCCTGACCGCGCAGAAGGACGGCGTGGCCATTATCGGCGCGACCGCGTCTCAGACCGTCGCGGCGGCCGGCATCGCCAACCTTGACATCACGGCCATTGTGCGCAACGCCTGCGGCTGCGAGAGTTCGCTCCTGTCGCTGATCCTCGGCGGCGTGGAGTCGGTCGTCAACAACCTCGCGGTCACGGTCGAGAAACTGTGAGGTGCAGCATGGAGATGCTGACCAGAGATCACGTTAAAGCCTATAAAGACAAGATCAAGGGCGCGCTCGTTGAGTACATGGCTATGCCCGCCAGCGAGCGCTCCTCCGGCGCGATCCGCGCCATGCTCGAGGGCTGGATGCTGCTCGACGAGGTAGAGCCGAGCCTGTGCGGCTGCGGCGACTTTACCCAGGCGGACGCCGAGAAGTGGGCGCAGCACATGCGCAACACGGACGGCAGCACCGGCGCGCACTGGAGCATGGAGCAGACCACCTCGCTCGCCGAGAGCCTCGGCGTGAGCCGTGAGGAGGTCTCGCCCTGGTGCTGGTGGATCGCCGTCAACATGATGTACTCCGACTACTACGGCGTAGCCTCCCACTTCGGCGTCGCCACGCCGGAGTTCTTCGCGGAGCTTGCCCGCGCCTTCCTCCTCGACGAGGACGGCCCCGGCCCCAAGCCCAAGATGTCGGCTTATTACTGCGGCATCGTCAAGGGCAAGGACTGATTGTCTGTGTTCGCCGCTGTGTTCACAGCACGCCCTATAACTGGCAAAAACGGGCAGAAACGAGCAAGATGAAAACGGAGAAAATCCCTGATATTGCTGAAATATTCAGCAATATCAGGGATTTTCATTCTACAACGAACGAGAGGAGGAAACTCTCAGAAGTTGGCTTATTGTCCGCGCTTACTTGGCGGAGTGGCCGTGATCGACCTCATACATGTGCTCGATCAGCTCGAGGACCTTGTTGGAGTAGCCGATCTCGTTATCGTACCAGCTGACGACCTTGACAAAGGTATCGGTCAGGGCGATGCCGGCGGTGGCGTCGAAGATGGAGGTGCGGGAGTCGCCGAGGAAGTCGGAGGAAACGACGGCCTCGTCGGTGTAGCCGAGGATGCCCTTCAGCTCGCCCTCGCTGGCCTTCTTCATGGCGACGCAGATCTCATCGTAGGTGGTGGGCTTCTCGAGGTTGACGGTCAGGTCAACGACGGAAACATCCAGCGTCGGAACGCGCATGGACATACCGGTCAGCTTGCCGTTGAGCTCGGGAATGACCTTGCCGACCGCACGGGCTGCGCCGGTGGAGCTGGGGATGATGTTCGCGGTAGCCGCGCGGCCGCCGCGCCAATCCTTGAGAGAGGGACCGTCCACCGTCTCCTGTGTGGCGGTGACCGAGTGGATGGTCGTCATCAGGCCGTCCTTGATGCCGAAGTTCTCATGCAGAACCTTGGCAATGGGGGCGAGGCAGTTGGTGGTGCAGCTCGCGTTGGAGACGAACTGCATATCGCTGGTATAGTTCTTATGGTTCACGCCCATGACGAACATCGGGGTGTCGTCCTTGCTCGGCGCGGACATGACGACCTTCTTTGCGCCGGCGGCGATGTGACCGGCAGCCTTTTCCTTCGTCAGGAACAGGCCGGTGGACTCGACGATATACTCCGCGCCGAGCTTGCCCCACTTCAGGTTCGCGGGGTCTCTCTCGCTGAACACGGGAATGACCTGACCGTTGACGACCAGCGCGTTCTCGCGGCTTTCGATGTCAGCCTTGCAGCGGCCGTGCATCGTATCGTACTTGAGCATATAGGCAAGATAATCGGCAGGGCACAGATCGTTGATGCCGACCACGTCGATCTCGGGATGCTCGAGGCAGGCACGGAACACCATACGGCCGATACGGCCAAAGCCGTTGATACCGATTTTAATAGACATAAAATGCGCTCCCTTTCGTTTTTACGGAATATATCAAATGTATGGCACATTTGGTATTATAGCATACTCTTTTTCAAATGCAAGTGTTTTTTCAAAAAATTTTCCTTTACACGAAAGTTCTTGTATTTTCGACAGGAGTTTGGTATTCTACTTATTACCTCACATTGCACATTGCGCTCATCGCGCTGCGGTACTTTTTTCCACACGAAAATCGCGCCGTCCTGCAAAGGATATGAACAGCTTTCCCAAAGGAGGCGCACTTTATGATGCCGCTTGACGAAAAAGACCTCCAGCTTCTGGCCGAGGTCCTGCCGAACGTTTCGGCCCAGCTCCGCTCCTCGATGGCGAACGTGTTTGCCGCGGCGAACCGTCTCGCGCCGGCGGAAGCGCGTGAGGCCGACCCCATGCTGGATAAAAATGCAGCCATTCTCACGATGAGCTGCCATCAAATGCTGCGTCTGGTCGGCAACCTCTCCGCCGCGAGCGAGCTGGTGCAGGGCGGACGCTTCCGGCTGTGTAACGGCGATATCGTCGGCTTCTGCCACGCGCTCTGCGAGCGTGCCGAGCCTCTTTTCGCGCTGCGCGGCGTCGCGCTGCGCTTTTCTGCCAGCCACGAGAGCCACGTCATCGCATTTAACGCCCCCATGCTCGAGCGCGCGCTTTTGAACCTGCTCTCCAACGCGCTGAAATTCACGCCGGAGGGCGGCACGGTCAGCGTGCGCGTCAAATGCGGTGAGCGCCATGTTCAGCTCACCGTGGCCGACACGGGCCGCGGCATCGAGCCGGAGCGCCTTGCCCACATCTTCGAGCGCTATCTGGATACGGACCGCCTCGACCCCGCGCCGCCGCACGGTCTCGGCTTCGGGCTGTCCCTCTGCCGCCGCATCGCGCAGGGCCACGGCGGGATGCTCGTGGCGGAATCCGCTGTCGGTAAGGGCACGACCTTCACGCTCTCGCTGCCCAACGCCCGCTCGACGGATCTGTCGCTGTCCGACCGCCGCTTTGACTATGCCGGCGGCTTCGACCATGTTCTCATGGAGTTGAGTGACGCGCTGCCGAGCCGCGCGTTTCTGCAAAAATACCTGGATTGAGGGAGCGGCACGCATGGCAAAAAGGGTTTTAGTCGGTATGTCCGGCGGCGTGGACAGCGCCGCCTGCGTTCTCCTGCTGCAAAAGCAGGGCTATGACGTTTCGGGCGTCACGCTGCGGCTGCACCATTATAAGGACCGTCCCGGCACCTGCGGCAGCGCCGACGACATCGAGGAGGCCGCGCGCGTCGCCGCGCAGATGGGCATCTCCCACCGGGTGCTCGACCTGTGCGACCTTTTCCGCCGCGAGGTCATGGGGCATTTTGTCTCGGAATACTGCGCGGGCCGCACCCCGAACCCCTGTCTGGACTGCAACCGCGAGCTGAAGTTCGGCGCGATGCTCGACTGGGCGCTCGACCACGGCTTCGACTATGTTTCCACCGGGCACTACGCCCGCGTCGGCTTCGACGCTGCGTCGGGCCGTCACCTGCTCCTGCGCGGCGTGGACGCGCACAAGGATCAGAGCTATGTGCTCTACCAGATGACGCAGCGCCAGCTCGCGCATCTGCTGCTTCCCGTCGGCGAATACAGCAAGCCGGAGATCCGCGCCCTCGCCGCAGACTTCGGCCTTGAAAACGCGCAGAAGCCCGACTCGCAGGACATCTGCTTCGTCCCCGACGGGGACTATGTGCACTTCCTGCGCGAGTTCGGCGGCGTCACGCCCGAGCCGGGCGACTTCGTCGATACGAGCGGCCGCGTCCTCGGTCGTCACCGCGGACTGGTCGCCTACACCGCCGGTCAGCGCAAGGGTCTCGGCGTGAGCGCCGACCGCCCGCTCTACGTCCTTTCCAAGGACGCGAAGCACAACACCGTGCTCCTCGGCGACGACGCGGAGCTGTTTTCCTCCGCCCTGCTCGCCTTGCGCGTGAACTGGATCATTACGCCGCCCGCAGAGCCGCTGCGCGTCACCGCCAAAACGCGCTATTCCCAGCGCGAAAGCGCCGCGACCGTCACGCCGCTGGACGGCGGCGCGGTCCGCGTGGACTTCGACGAGCCGCAGCGCGCCATCACCGCGGGGCAGGCCGTGGTCTTTTACCGCGGCGACACCGTCGCCGGCGGCGCGACCATCGACAAGGCTCTATAAAAACGAAAAACGCTCCGCCTGCGTTCCTTCCCTGAAACGCGCGGAGCCTTTTCTCACTTACCGTTCGCTGACGAACCAGTCGTCCACAAAGATCATGTCGTCCACATCGCCGCGGACGCCCTGCCACTCTCTCATGCTCTCACCTCCCCGTGCCATACCATGCAGTATATGCGCGCGGCGGCGAAAGGTTGCACGAAAAAGGGCATTTGGGCAAAAGGAAACCATTGGTTGACAAAACGAAACACCCGGTTGGTGGCGCAAAACGGCTGTTTTTGCTAAGCTGATGCCATCAAAGCAAAGGAGAATGCGCCCATGAAGCTATGTGAAAAACTCTATGAGCTCCGCCGCGCGGCGGGCCTCTCGCAGGAGGAGCTGGCCGAAAGGCTGAACGTCTCCCGTCAGGCCGTCTCCAAGTGGGAGAACGGTGCCGCCCAGCCCGAGCTGAGCAAGCTCGTGGAGCTCAGCCGTCTCTACGGCGTGAGCGTGAACGAGCTTTTAAGTCTTGAGGAAGCGGAAAAGGGTGACGCCAAGGCCGCCGCGTCTGTCGAAGCTTCCACGCCCGCTCCCGCGCAGGAGACCCTTGCCGCGCCGAAGAAGGTTCGCCGGCAAAAGCTCCTCCTCGGCGCGGCGGCGGTCTGCCTCGCCCTCGCCGTCGGTCTGGCACTCTGCAATAACCACCGCGTCAAGCAGCTCGAGCGGCAGGTCGGCTCTCTGCAATCACAGATCATGAGCGTGCAGTCCAGCCTTTCCTCGCAGATCGCGGGCATCAGCAGCTCCGTGCGCGAAGCGATGGAGGAGAGCGCCACGCTGACCGCGCAGTTCGACTACACGGTCAAGCGCTTCGACCTGGACGCCTACACCTGCACGGTTGCCTTCGCCCTCCAGCCCAAGACGGTGCAGGACGATCTTGCCGTCTCCCTCCGTCTCCGCTCCCTTGCCTCCGACAACGGAACGACCGCCGTCGAGCTGGTCCGCGACGAGTACGACGTCTACCGCGGCGAAGCCGTGCTTTCGATGAACGATGATGGCTTCGAAGCCACCGTCGCCTACGATACCGGCGGCGAGCGCCAGCTCGAGACGATCCGCGACCTGCCCGGCTTCGCCAACGAGGCGCTGCCGAAGCTCTATGAGGATCTTTCCTTCGGCTACGGCTACAGCCAATCCTATTCCAGCTCGGTCATCCGGTGCAGCGTCAGGGGCTGGGAGGACCCCGAGGACCACCGCACCGCGGACCTCTACCTCGGCGCTTATGATGCCGACGTCCGGTCCGCGTGGCTCGACTATCTGGTGGACGGAAAGAGCGCGGCGCAAAGCACGCTCAAATTTGTGGAGGCCGCCGGCGACGAGCGCTCCGCCGTGCTGTGGTGGATCAGCGACATTCCCGATGAGAGCACCGCCGGCGTTTACAGCATCTATGGCGCAGAGGGCGTGGAATTTGACCTTTCCTACGGTGCGGAGCTGCAGGTCGTATTCCATGCGGAGCTGACCGACGGCACGAGACTCTCAGCGCTGCTCCTGCGCGAGAAAATGCGCTCCGCCAACAACCTCTCCGACGGCGAGAGCGAAGGACCGGCAATGCCCATCATCCTCACAAAAGATTGATCCGTTCAGAGAGCGCCGCCCGCGGGCGGCGTTCTTTTTTGCGCCGCTCGCGCCAAAGCGTCCAGGAAACGCGCCGCAGCTGTCCGAAATTTTGACGGAAAAAGGGCTTGCAAAGCCCTCGCGTTGTGCTATGATGAGGCCGAAGCGAAGCGTGCGACACGCGCATTTCCGAAAGAGAGGATGAGGAGAGCTTGTTGGAATTTTTAGAGCAGGAGCACATCAGCCCCGCGCTGCTCGACGGCGTCCGCGCCTACCGCGCACAATACCCCGCCGAGCCGGCGCTGCAGGGCCGCATCCCGCAGCCGCGCTATCATTATTATGGGAAAGAGGTCTGGGAGGCCGCCATCGCCGCGCTGCTGTGCGGCGAGAACCTGCTGCTCGCCGGCAGCAAGGCGACCGGCAAGAACGTGCTGGCCGAAAATCTGGCGCAGGCCTTCGGCCGCCCCGCGTGGGACGTTTCCTTCCACGTCAGCATGGACGCCGCCGGACTCATCGGCATGGACACCTTTGAAAACGGACAGGTGACCTTCCGCCCCGGCCCCGTCTACCTCTGCGCGAAGCACGGGGGCTTCGGCGTGCTCGACGAGATCAACATGGCCAAAAATGAGGCTCTTGCCGTGCTGCACGCCGCGCTGGACTTCCGCCGCGCCATCGACGTCCCCGGCTACGACCGCGTGACGGTCGACCCCGCCGCGCGCTTCATCGGCACGATGAACTACGGCTACGCCGGCACGCGCGAGCTGAATGAAGCGCTCACCTCGCGCTTTGTTGTCATTCAGATGCCGCCCATCGCGGAGGACGGTCTGGACCGTCTGCTCGGCGAGGAGTTTCCCACGCTGGAGAAAAAGTACCGCGGACAGCTCGTGCAGCTCTTTCTCGACCTGCAAAAGAAGTGCGAGAGCGCGGAGATCTCCTCCAAGGCGCTCGACCTGCGCGGGCTTCTGGACGCGCTGCGCCTGATCCGCCGCGGCGTGAGCGCCGGTACGGCGCTCGACATGGGCATCACCAACAAGGCCTTCGACGCCTACGAGCAGAGCCTCATCCGCGACGTTATCGCCGCGCGCATCCCCGCGAAGCTCGACCGCAGCCGCCTGTTCACCGACTGATATGGAAACCGACAGCTACAGCGCCAACCAGCGCCGCGCCATCAATCTGGTCTGGACCGCCTGCGGCGACTATCAATTCGAGCCGCAGTTTCTTGCCCTCAAGGCCGACGGCACGCCGGACTTCTACATGAACTGCGTCATCGGTCTGGTCCGCAAGTGGCTGGGCGACGAGATGCCGCGCCGTCTCTTCGCCCTTTGGGCGGACGACACACGGCGCTCCGCGTTCGACGACCTCGCGTGGCTCGCGCTGGAAAACGCCGTCTATGAAAAGGAGCTTCCCGTCCGCCCTGTGCTCACGGAGCTGCGCCGCGCCCACGCCGCAGAATTTTTTGCCTCGGAATATCAGCTCTCGCGGCAGGAGTGGATGGACAAGAACCAGCTCGTCTACTCGCTCCAGTCCGCCCGCTGGAGGTCCGTTCTGGGGCAGAAGCCGCCGCTGCTCGCCCCGTGGGAAAAGGGACTCTCCGAGGCCCTCGCCTGCCCGGGCACGCTCGACGCGGACGGGCTGGAGGCCGCCGTCCGCGCGGCGTTTGAGAAATACCTGCAATTTGACGGCACGCCCCATAAAAAATCACCGTTCCGCCTTCATTTCAGCGACCGCTGGGCGCCGCTGCTCACCAAGCTCCTGCCGGTCGAGATCGTCCGCACCGACGAGCTGACCGTCGGCCGCTCTGCGGTCGCCGGCGAGAACGGCATGGTGCGCGCGTCCAACGCGCTGCGCGCCCAGCTTCGCTCGAACGAGCGCGAAGCGGAGGATCACGACTACATCGAGCGCTGCTTCGGCCGCAGCCTCTATCCCCCGCAGGCGCTCGCGCGCATCGAGCAGCGCTGCTGCACCGGCGATCACCTCGGCTGCCACCTCTGGTTCACCCGCGGCGAGCGCGTGCCGGGCCAGCCCATGCGCACCGACACGCAGCGTCTTTTCGAGCAGGCCGCCGAGCAGGCCAAGCGCAACCGCGCCGCCTACGTCCGCGACAGTGCGCTGCATCAGAATGCTCTCCTGCGCCTGACAGAGCAGATCCGCAACTGTATGCTCATCCATCAGCAGCCCGAGGACATCCTCGCCCGCGAGGGGCGGCTGGACGGTACACGCGTCTGGCGCACGCCGGTGCTGCACGACAGCCGTGTCTTTCTCCGCAAGGATGAGGAGAGCCGCGCGGGCTTCACCGTCGACCTGATGCTCGACGCCTCGGCCTCGCGCCTGCACTGTCAGGAGAGCATCGCCATTCAGGGCTATCTTCTCGCCAAAAGCCTCGCCTCCTGCGGCATCCCCGTGCGCGTGACCAGCTTCTGCAGCCTGCGCGGCTACACGGTGCTGCGCGTTTTGAAGGATTTCGGGGACAAAAACGGCGAGCATCGCGTGTTCGACTACTTTGCCGCGGGCTGGAACCGCGACGGTCTGGCTCTGCGCGGCATGGGCGAGCTGATGAAATCGGCTCCCACGGACAAGCACCTGCTGATCCTGCTCACCGATGCCAGCCCGAACGACAGCCATAAAATTCTCCCGAGCGGCAAAATTCCGCTCAGCCGCGATTACGATGGGCAGCCCGGCATCGACGACACCGCTGCCGAGGTCCGCGCCCTGCGCGCGCAGGGCATCCGCGTCGCCGCGGTGTTCATGGGCGAGAACACCAGCGTTCCGGCGGCGAACGCCATCTATGGCCGCGACCTCGCGCGCATCCGGCGCATCGACCAGCTTGCCGCCGCGGCGGGCCGCCTCATTCAGGACGAGATCCGGGAGCTGTCCGGCTAAACAGCAAGGGCGCGTTCAAAAGAACGCGCCCTTTGGCTTTATGTATACCTCTCTGCTCAGCAGCATTCCATCGGATAGGCAAGCTGCCCGACCGGCCCGTGCCGGAGAGCGAATGGCCCGATGAAGATTGATACGGTAAAAAATGAGGAGTACCTTTTTGAGGTACTCCTCTCCATATCGCTGTTCATTTGGGCGGATCCTTTTTATTTGTGTTGTGATCCAACAGATCGCGAATCCCCTGCATGAGAACCAGAATTCCGATCAGCCAGCAAAGACCTCCCATTGCGAAAGCGAAGGTCCTGTCTCCGGACCGGGGACACATCATAGCGTAGAAGACCAAGATGTAGGCCGGGATCTGTAAAAGGACAAAATAAAGGATCAGCTCGAGCGGCTTTTTTTGCGGAGAATGGCCCCGCCAATGCAGCAGATACGCCACAGTCAATATGACCGCCCCGGCAAATACGGTATGAAAAAGCAGGGGAGCTTCCTGTTCCATCAACATAGTGGGGCCCTCTTTATGTCATAAATTTGCGAATGCTTTTATTTTGCAGCCGCATCTGCTTGATTCGCTCCATTGACAATACCCTTTTTGATATTGCAGCTGTTTTGGAACTACGAGGCAATGAAAAATTGTGTGCCCCATTGAAATTACTCTCTTTGATAATATATGCATCTTATACCAAAAACAGCAAAATGTCAATAAAACATTGTCCAATATTGCCATAAACACAGGTGCAGCAAAAGTGCAACAGTTTGCTCCATTTTTTGCTCAAAACCAATTGGAAAAGTCGTTTCAAACTTGTTTCGGACTTGATAAAAGGTTGTTTCTGAAAAATTACATATTTGTTGGAAAAGCGGAAGAAACACGCGAATATAGCAGAAAATCCGGTCTAAAATGTGCATAGAAAACGACCGGAAATCTTTCGATTTCCGGTCGTTTCTGGTGCGGACTACTGGACTCGAACCAGTGACCTCATGCGTGTGAAGCATGCGCTCTAACCAGCTGAGCTAAGCCCGCAAATGGTGACCCGTACGGGATTCGAACCCATGTTACAGCCGTGAAAGGGCCGTGTCTTAACCACTTGACCAACGGGCCATATAACACACGGGATGCTTTCGCATCCCGTGCTTTTGGTAGCGGCACCTGGATTCGAACCGGGGACACTTCGGGTATGAACCGAATGCTCTGGCCAACTGAGCTATGCCGCCATATTCTGCCCGACAGGACAAGGAATAGTATAACAGGGAGAAGGTCCGTTTGTCAATAGCTTTCTCGTAAAAAATCAAAAAATGCGGCACAGCGCGCCTTATATTTTCTCTTTACCTTTCCGCGCATCTTTGCTATAATATTAGATTGAATTAGTATCCGCGGCACCTTTGCCGTACAGATCGGAGGTCACTGCATGAAATACGAACGCTGGCTCATCCCGGAAACGGATGACGCCGCGGTCGAAGCGCTGATGGACGCAGGCTATCCCTATCTGGTATCGACCGTACTGGCCTCGCGCGGCGTCGTCACGCCCGAGCAGGCCGCCGCGCATCTCGACCGCGAACGCTCGCTGGTCTTCTCCCCCTTCCTCATGCGTGATATGGACAAGGCCGTGGCGCGCATCGACCGCGCGCTTGCCGGCGGCGAGACCATCGCCGTGTTCGGCGATTACGACGTGGACGGCATCACCTCCACCTGCCTTCTGACCGATTATCTCCGCTCCCGCGGGGCGGCGGTGCTCATGCACATCCCCCGCCGCATCGAGGAGGGCTACGGCCTCGGCTGCGACGCGATCCGCGCGCTTGCCGAGCAGGGCGTCACGCTCATCGTCACCGTGGACTGCGGCATCACCGGCGTGGAGGAAACGGCGTTCGCCGCCACGCTCGGCGTCGACCTCGTCATCACCGACCACCACGAATGTAAGGACGAGCTGCCCGCCGCCTGCGCCGTGGTCGACCCTCACCGCCCGGACTGCGGCTTTCCGTTCAAGCATCTTGCCGGCGTCGGCGTCGCGCTCGAGCTGGTTCTCGCCCTCGGCGGCGCCGAGCGCGAAAACGCGCTCTTCTCCCGCTACTGCACCCTTGCCGCCATCGGCACCATTGCCGACGTCATGCGCATGGAGGGCGAAAACCGCACCATCGTCCAATGCGGTCTTGAGGGCATTGACCGCAGCGACTTCACGGGCCTTCACGCGCTGCTGCGCGAGGCCGGCCTGACCGGACGTCCGGTCTCCTCCGTGCAGATCGGCTTCGTCCTCGCCCCCCGCATCAACGCCGCCGGACGCATGGGCCGCGCGGAGCTGGCCGCCGAGCTCCTGCTCACGCAGGACCCCGCCAAGGCCGAGCGGCTCGCCCGCGAGCTGTGCGACCTCAACCGCGAGCGCCAGAGCGTCGAGCAGGATATCTTCCGCTGCGCCATCGAGCAGATGGACACCCTCGCCCCCACCGAGCGCAACGCGCTCGTGCTCTCGAGCGAGGAATGGCATCAGGGCGTGGTCGGCATCGTCGCCTCGCGTCTTTCCGAAAAATTCTCCTGCCCCAGCTTCATGATCCACCTCGCTGGCGGCATGGGCAAGGGCTCCTGCCGCAGCTATGGCGGCTTCAACCTCTTCGCCGCGCTCGAGGCGTGCAGCGACCTGCTCGTCGGCTTCGGCGGGCACGAGCTCGCCGCGGGCTTCACCATCAAGGAGGAGAATATCCCCGCCTTCCGCAAGCGCATCAACCAGTATGTCCGCACCCACTGCGGCGACTCGGCCCCCGTCTCCTCGCTGGAGATCGACGCCGCCCTCACCCGCCCGAGCCTCATCACGCTTCAGGAGGTCGAGGAGCTTTCCCGCCTCGAGCCCTACGGCGCGGGCAACAACCGCCCCGTCTTCTGCCTGCGCGGTGCGCGGCTGGAGTCCATGCAGAGCGTAGGACAGAATAAGCATCTCAAGCTCCGGCTCCAGAAGGGCCACACGAGCTTCGACGGCATCTTCTTCTCCGTCACCCCCGCGGAATGCGGTCTGACCGTCGGCGAGCGCGTGGACGCCGCCTTCTACCTTCAGGTCAATGAATTCCGCGGGAGCCGCTCCCTGCAGCTCCAGCTCGTCGATCTGCGCAGCGCGCACGACCCCGGCGCCCGCGAGGCCGAGCAGCTTGAGCTGTGCCGCACGCTGATCCGCGGCGGCGGCGTGAGTGCGAAGGACGCCGCGAAGCTCCTGCCCTCGCGCGAGCAGTTCGTGCGCGTCTGGCGTGCGCTCGAGCGCGAGGTGGACGGCACGCTCACCTCTCCGGAGCTGCCCTTCCTGCGGCGGCTCTCCGCCGAGGCCCTCGGCGCGGAGAGCTTTCCGCGCACGGTCATGTGCCTCGCGGTTTTTGCCGAGCGCGGGCTCGTGACCGTCGAGCGCCACGACAAATACATCACGCTCCGTCTCACCGGCGGCAAGCGTGTGGATCTTGATGCCAGCCCCTATCTCTGCGCCCTGCGTGAGGGACTGGACGGAACGAAAGGAGGCAGCAGCGTATGAGCGACGCAAAAACAGCCGAGCAGGCTCCCATTGAGCAGACCCCCCGGCCCATCCCCGAGGTGGTGCAGAAGCAGTACGATCATCTGGTCGAGACCATCCGCGCCTACAACCCCGGCGCGGACTTCGCCCAGATCGACGCCGCCTTCCGCTACGCCGCCGCGCACCACGGCACCCAGAAGCGCAAGGACGGCTCGCCCTTCGTCACCCACCCCATCGCCGTTGCGCAGATCGTGGCCGAGGAGCTGCATCTCGACAGCGAATCCATCATCGCCGCCCTCCTGCACGACTGCATCGAGGACACCGACGCGACCTACGACGACATCGCCAAGCGCTTCTCCCCCACCGTCGCCGATCTGGTCGAGGGCGTCTCCAAGCTCACGCGCGTCCACTACACGAGCAAGGAAGAGGAGCAGATGGAAAATCTGCGCAAGATGCTCATGGCCATGGCCAAGGACATCCGCGTCATCCTCATCAAGATCGCCGACCGCACGCACAATATGCGCACGATGGAGTATCAGTCCACCGACAAGCAGCGCCAGAAGTCGCTCGAGACGATGGAGATCTACGCCCCCATCGCCCACCGGCTCGGTATGCAGCGCATGAAGTGGGAGCTGGAGGACCTTTCCCTCAAATACCTCGACCCCACCGCCTTCAACGAGATCACCCACTCCCTCGAGGAGAAGTCCAAGGAATACGGCTCGTTCATGGAGCGCATCCAGAAGCAGATCGAGGGCAAGCTCACCGAGGACCATATTCCCTTCCGCCGCGTCTACGGCCGCATGAAGCACCCCTACAGCATCTACCGCAAGATGTATGCCCAGAGCAAGACCATGGACGAGGTGTTCGACCTCTTCGCCTTCCGCGTCATCGTCGATACCGTCGCGGACTGCTACAACGTTCTCGGCGTCATCCACGACCTCTACCGCCCCGTGCTCGGCCGCTTCAAGGACTATATCGGCACGCCCAAGCCCAACGGCTATCAGTCGCTCCACACCACGGTCATGGGCCCCGACGGCGTGATGTTCGAGGTGCAGATCCGCACGCAGGAGATGCACGACATCGCCGAATACGGCATCGCCGCCCATTGGAAGTACAAGCAGGGCATCTCCGGCAGCGCCAACGAGCAGAATTATGAGTGGGTCCGCCGTCTCCTCGAAAATCAGGAGAATACGGACGCCGAGGAATTTATCCACACCCTCAAGGTCGATATGTTCGCCGACGAGGTGTTCGTCTTCACCCCACGCGGCGACGTGACGAACCTCCCCACCGGCGCGACGCCCATCGACTTCGCCTACTCCGTCCACTCCGCCGTCGGCAACTCCATGGTCGGCGCCAAGGTCAACGGGCGCATCGTCCCGCTCGACTACCAGCTCAAAAACGGCGACGTGGTCGAGATCCTCACGAGCAAATCCGCCCACGGCCCCAGCCGCGACTGGCTTCAGATCGCCAAGTCCAACGAGGCGCGCGGCAAGATCCGCCAGTGGTTCAAGAAGGAAAAGCGCGAGGAGAACATCGTCAACGGCCGCGCGGCCTTTGAATCCGAGCTCAAGCACTACGGCATCTCCGTCGCCGCCGTCACCGGGGACGAGCTGCGCCCCACGCTGCTCAAAAAGACCGGCTTCGGCAACCTCGACGATATGTATGCCGCCATCGGCTACGGCGGCTTCTCGGCGCAGAAGGCCGTCAACCGCATCCGCGACGAGCTCAAGGCTCTCAACAAGCAGCAGCAGGCCGAGCGCGACGCCACCGTGCCCATCCCCGGCGAGCCGGGCAAGACCCGCCCCGCCGTTCCCATGCGTGAAAAGAGCGAGGACGGCATCGTGGTGCAGGGGCTTTCCAACTGCCTTGTCAAGTTCTCCAAGTGCTGCACGCCCGTTCCGGGCGATGACATCGTCGGCTTCATCACCCGCGGCTACGGCGTGTCCGTCCACCGCGCCGACTGTCCCAACGCTGCGCCCGAGCGCCGCCGTCCCGAGGAGGCCGGCCGCTGGGTCAAGGTCAGCTGGGGCAAGGACGTCAAGCAGTCCTACCAGACCTCGCTCGACATCTACGCCAAGGACCGCATCGACCTCGTGCTCGACGTCTCCGCCGTCCTCTCGTCCACGCAGACCCGCGTCGCGGGCCTCAACGCCAAGACCACCGCGGACGGCTTCGCCCTCATCCATCTCGAGATCTTCGTCGCCGACAGCGAGCAGCTCTCCGCCGTCATGCGCCGCCTCCATCAGATCAGCGGCGTGATGAAGGTCGACCGCCCCGCCGGCTGACGCTCTGAATTTTATAAGGAGGAATTCTATCATGCTTTCCATCAACGTTTCCCACGCAAAGCCCTTCCTTTCCTATCCCTATGAAGAAGTCCTCTGCCCCCGTCTCGAGCGCGCGCAGCGCGAGCTCCTCAACGGCGGCGGTAAGGGCGACGATTTCATCGGCTGGGTCCGCCTGCCCGCGCAGTACGACCGCGCGGAATATGCGCGCATTCTCGCCGCCGCGAAAAAGATCCAAGGCGACTCCAAGGCCCTTGTCGTCATCGGCATCGGCGGCAGCTACCTCGGCGCGCGCGGCGTGATCGAGTGTCTGTGCTCGCCCAACTACAACCTGAAGAAAAAGGACACTCCCAACGTCTACTTCATCGGCAACGGTCTGTCCTCCGCCGCGCTGCGCGAGGTGATGGAGCTCATCGGCGACGATGACTTCTCCGTCAACGTCATTTCCAAGTCCGGCACGACCACCGAGCCCGCCGTCGCCTTCCGCTTCTTCCGCGAAAGGCTTGAGCAAAAGTACGGCAAGGCGGGCGCGGCGCAGCGCATCTACGCCACCACCGACGCGCACAAGGGCGCTCTCAAGTCCCTCGCGGACGCCGAGGGCTATGAGGAGTTCGTCGTGCCCGACAACGTCGGCGGACGCTACAGCGTCCTCACCGCGGTCGGCCTGCTCCCCATCGCCGTCGCGGGCGTGGACACCGACGCGCTGCTCGCCGGCGCGCGGGAGATGGAGGCGCTCTGCGAGATCGCGGACTACACCAACCCCGCATGGCAGTACGCCGCCATGCGCCACGAGCTCTACCGCTCCGGTAAAAAGATCGAACTGCTCGCCTGCTTCGAGCCGTCGTTCCGCTTCATGGCGGAGTGGTGGAAGCAGCTCTACGGCGAGAGCGAGGGCAAGGAGGGCAAGGGCCTCTTCCCCGCCAGCGTCGATTTCACCGCCGACCTGCACTCCATGGGCCAGTATATCCAGCAGGGCGAGCGCACGCTGCTGGAAACCGTCGTCCGCTTCGCCGCCGATCCCGACCAGCTCACCGTCCCGCACGACGACGTCAACGGCGACGGCCTGAACTTCCTCGAGGGCAAAACGATGGACTTCATCAACCGTCAGGCGATGGACGGCACGCTCCTCGCCCACGTCGAGGGCGGCGTCCCCAACCTCATCGTCTCCGCCGGCGAGCGCAATGCCCGCACCCTCGGCGAGCTCATTTACTTCTTTGAGTTCTCCTGTGGTCTGTCCGGCTATCTCCTCGGCGTCAATCCCTTCGATCAGCCCGGCGTCGAGGCCTACAAGAAGAATATGTTCGCGCTGCTCGGCAAGCCCGGCTACGAGGAGGCCGGCGAGGCTCTGCGCGCCAAGCTCGCAAAGTAAGGAGAAACCAGCATGAAAGCAGTCCTCATGCGCGTCCGGCGCGCCAGCGTCACCATCGACGGGCGGGAAACGCGCTCCATCGGCAGGGGCTTTCTCATCCTCCTCGCCGTCACACACGACGATACCGAGGCCCAGGCCGTCAAGCTCGCCGACAAGCTCTGCTCGCTCCGTCTTTTTGAAGACGCCGACGGCAAGATCAACCTCACGCTCGACGAGGTCGGCGGCGAGATCATGATCGTTTCGCAGTTCACGCTCTACGGCAACTGCCGCAAGGGCCGCCGCCCCGAGTTTCTGAACGCCGCCCGCCCCGAGACCGCGATCCCCCTCTACGAAAAATTCGTCTCCCTCGTCCGCGCCAAGGGCTATCATGTCGAGACCGGCGAGTTCGGCGCCTACATGGCCGTCGATTCCGTCAACGACGGCCCCTTCACCCTCATCGTGGACACGAAGGATCTGGAAGCCCCCAAGTAACCGAACGGAGGTCAGTTTTATGAAAGTCATCACCACTGTCGTCGGCGAGCTCGGCACCAACTGCTATCTGCTCATCGACGAAGCCACGCGCGAGGCCGCACTCATCGACCCCGCCGATTCCCCCGACGAGCTCTCCGCCCTCATCGAGCGCGAGGGTGTCACGCTGCGCTATATCCTCCTCACCCACGGCCATCGCGACCACACGCTCGCCGCACCCGCCATGCACAAGCGCTATCCCGCGGCCGCGGTCTATATCCACCGCCTTGACGCGAACGGCTCCGGCATCTACCACTACCCGCTCGAGGGCGTCATCGACGGCCTGAACTATTACGACGAGGGCGATACGCTCCCCCTCGGCTCGCTGACGATCTCCGTCCTCTACACCCCCGGCCACACCGCCGGCAGCGTCACGCTCAAGGTCGGCGATGCCCTCTTCGTCGGCGACACGCTCTTTGCCGGCTCCTGCGGCCGCACCGATCTTCCCGGCGGCGATCCGATGGAAATGCTCGCCTCCCTGCGCCGCCTCGGCCGGCTGGAGGGCGACTACACCGTTTACCCCGGCCACATGGAGTCCACCACCCTCGCGCGCGAGAAGCAGTATAATCCCTTTATCCGTCAGGCACTACGATAAAAAGGAGCGCACACCCTTATGAAGCTCGAGCTCATTGGGCATGATGAAAAATACGCGGTCGAGCAGAGCCTGCTCACCCTCTTTCCCGACGAGCGGCCCGTCTACGGCCCCGTCACGGACGAGGACGCGAGCGCGGCGCGCATCACGCTGACCGAGGACGCGGACAGCGTCTGCGTCACCACCGAGCTGCGCTGCGGCGGCAAAGCCGCCGCCGACTGCTACAGCTATCCCCTCTCCGGCACGGACTACGAAAAGGAAGGGCAGCGCCGTCACGCGCTGGGCCTGAGCTTCTTCCGCGCGGCGAAGGAGGTCCTTGGCGTCACCCCCGCATGGGGCAGCCTCACCGGCGTGCGCCCGAGCAAGGTCGCCGTGTCGCTTTTGCGTGAGGGCAAGTCTCCCGCCGCCGTCCTCACCGAGCTTGAGGAGGTCTACTCCGTCACGCCGCAGCGCGCCCGCCTCGCGCTCGAGGCCGCCGAAACGGGACTTCGCGTGCAGAACGACCTCAAGCCGAACGACATCTCGCTCTATGTCGGCATCCCGTTCTGCCCGACCCGCTGCGCCTACTGCAGCTTCGTCGCGCAGAGCGTGGAGAAGTCCTTCGCCCTCGTCGAGCCCTACCTCGCCGCCCTCTTCGACGAGATCAAGCAGGCGGGCGCGATGGTCCGCTCCCTCGGCCTGCATATCAAGTCCTTCTACATGGGCGGCGGCACGCCGACCACACTCACGGCGGAGCAGATGGACCGCCTGCTCACAAGGCTCGAGCGGAGCTTCGACTTCACCTCCCTTGCGGAGTCCACCATCGAGGCGGGCCGCCCCGACACCATCGACCCCGAAAAGCTCGCCGTCCTCCGCGCACACGGCGTCACCCGCGTTTCCGTCAACCCCCAGACGATGGAGGACCGCGTCCTCGCCGCCATCGGCCGCCGCCACACGGCGGACGACATCCGCCGCGCCATGCGCGAGGTGATGGCGGCAGGCTTCCCCCACGTCAACATGGACCTCATCGCCGGTCTTCCCGAGGACACGCCCGAGGGCTTCCGCCGCAGCCTCGACGAGGTGCTCTCCATGGGCGCGGACAACATCACCGTCCACACGCTGTCCCTCAAAAAAGGCAGCCGCATCACGCTTGAGGGCAGCCGCATCCCGTCCGCAGATGAAGTCGCCGAAATGCTGGACTATGCCGACCCCACCCTGCGTAAACATGGCTTTGAGCCCTACTACCTCTACCGCCAGAAGTATATGTCCGGCAGCTTTGAAAACGTCGGCTGGACGCGCCCCGGCGGTGAGGGCCTTTACAACATCTACATCATGGAAGAGCTGCACACCATTCTCTCCCTCGGCGCGGGCGGCTCGACCAAGATGGTCGGCGGCGGGCTGATCCGCCGCGCCTTCAACGCCAAATACCCCCGCGAATACATCGACCTCGCGGAGAAGCGCAGCGCCAACCTTGCCGCCTTTGCGGACTTCTATCGCGAACCGGAGGAACATACATGACCTACTCAAGCTACTGCGAAAGCGCGGATTTTCTCCGCACCCGCCTCAACGGCTTCACGCCCGAGGCGCTGCTGATCCTCGGCAGCGGGCTCGGCTTCCTCGGCGACGCCGTGGAAGACCCGATTTTCGTCGATTACGGCGAGGTGCCCCATTTCCGTCCCTCCACCGCCCCCGGTCATAAGGGGCGCTTCGTGTTCGGCACGCTCCGCGGCAGGCGCGTCGCGGTCATGCAGGGCCGGATGCACTGCTACGAGGGCTACACCATGGCCGAGGCGGCTTACGTCGTGCGCGTCGTGCGCCTGCTCGGCGCAAAGACGCTCTTCGTCACCAACGCCGCTGGCTGCGTCAACACCGACTGGAACGTGGGTGAGCTGATGCTCCTCTCCGATCACATCAAGCTCTTCGACTTCGGTCCCCTCTATGGCCCCAACCTTGAGGAGTTCGGCACCCGCTTCCCCGATATGTCCTCCGTCTACACCCCGCGCCTGCGCGTTCTCGCCCATGAAACGGCAAAGGCGCACAACATTCCTCTGCGTGAGGGCGTTTATATGTATTTCCCCGGCCCGCAGTTTGAAACGCCCGCCGAAGTCCGCGCCGCGCGCGTGCTCGGCGCCGACGCGGTCGGTATGTCCACCGTGCCCGAGACCATCGTCGCCGCCCACTGCGGCATGGAGGTCATGGGCGTGACGCTGCTCGCCAACATGGCAGCGGGCGTCCTCCCGCAGCCGCTCTCCGGCGCGGAGGTCAACGAGGCCGCCGAGGCGGCAGCCCCCGTGTTTTCGGAATTTCTTCTGTCCTGTCTGGAATCTCTCTGATCGGGAAAGGGCCTTCCTATGGCTACTGAGAAAAAGCAATCCTTCCTCGGCGGCGCCGCCGTGCTCGCGTTCGGCATCGTCGCGGTCAAGATCATCGGCGCGGTCTTCAAGATCCCGCTGCGCAACATCCTCGGCGAGGGCGGCAGCGCAGACTTCTCCAACGCCTATAACATCTACGCCACGCTCCTGACCGTCTCGACCGCGGGTCTTCCCGTCGCGCTCTCCAAGCTCGTGAGCGAGTCCTACGCCCTCGGCCGCACCCGGCAGGCGCACCGCACCTTCCGCGTTTCGCTCTCGGTCTTTCTCGTGCTGGGTGTCGCCTCGTTCGCGCTCATGTGGTGGGGCAGCGACCTGCTCGCGGGCTTTCTGAACAATCCCCGCGCCGCCTACGGCATCCGCGCTCTCGCGCCCGCCGTCGTGTGCGTGGGCTGCCTGTCCGCCTTCCGCGGCTACGCGCAGGGCCGGCAGTACATGACGCCCACCGCCGTCTCGCAGATCATCGAGGCCCTCTGCAAGCTCATGCTCGGTCTCGCGCTCTCGATGTGGCTTCTGCACATCGGTCAGCCGGACTACATCGCCGCCGCAGGCGCCATTGCCGGCGTCACCGCCGGCACCATCCTCTCGCTCGTCTACATGGCGATCGACTACCTGCGCCACCGCCCCGCGCTGCGCCGCGGCGAGCGCTGCGCGCCGGACGGCGCGATCCTCCGCCGCCTTTTAGCCCTTGCCATTCCCATCACCCTCTCGTCCTCGATGGTCTCCCTCATCACCCTCATCGACACCAAGCTCGTCCAGGGCAGGCTGCAGGACGCCCTCGGCTACACGCTCGACCAGATGCGCGCCGCCTACGGCAACTACTCCGCCTGCATGGACCTTTACAACCTGCCCTCCTCGCTCATGGTCGCGCTCACCGCCTCGGTCATTCCTGCCGTCTCCGCCGCCGTCACGCAGCGCGACCGCCGGCAGTCCGCCCGCATCGTGCGCTCGTCCCTGCGCGTCACGGCGCTGCTCGCCTTCCCGATGGGCCTCGGCCTCTGGGCGCTGAGCGATCCGCTCTTCCGCCTTTTCTATCGCAGCTACAACGCCGAGCTCGGCGGCTCGCTGCTCGCGGTGCTCGGCATTGCCAGCATCTTCGTCTGCCTCATGCTCATCACCAATTCGATCCTGCAAGCGTACGGCCGCGTCAGCGTTCCCATCGTCACCATGCTCGTCGGCGGCGGCGTGAAGATCGTCCTGAACTACAACCTCGTCGCCCTTCCCTCCGTCAATATCCACGGCGCGCCCATCGGCACGCTCGTGTGCTTCGCGCTCACCGCGCTTTTGAACCTCATCGCCGTCGCGCGCATCGCCCCCTTCCGGCTCAACTACCCCGGCTATTTCCTGCGCCCGCTCTTCGCCTCGCTCGTCATGGCGTTCGCCGCCCGCGGCGTCTACGCCCTCGCCGCGCATTTCCTCATCCCCTCCGTCGAGGAGGCCGGCCGCCTCACGCTTCTCTTGTGCGTGGGCCTTGCCATCGGCATCGCTGTGGTGATCTACGGTGTGCTCGTGCTCGCCCTGCATTGCATCCGCCGCAGCGACCTCGAGCTGCTGCCCAAGGGCGATAAGCTCGCCAGACTTCTCCACATTTCTTAAAAAAGCCCGAAACCCCTTGAAAAATCACAGAAAAATCTTGCAATAGGACATAAGATATGGTAAATTTTGAAAGGAAAGAGACATACTCCCTACAGGACCTCATCGAGATCCTGCGTATCCTGCGCGCACCGGGCGGCTGCCCATGGGATCGCGCGCAGACCCATCTTTCCGACCGCCGCAATTTTTTAGAGGAGGCCTACGAGGCCGCCGAGGCGTTCGACCGCGACGATCCCGCCCTCATGTGCGAGGAGCTGGGCGATATGCTCATGCAGGTCCTCTTCAACATCCACATTGAGGAGGATGCGGGCCGCTTCACCACCGACGATGTGACCGATCACATCTGCAAAAAGCTCATCTTCCGCCACCCCCATGTTTTCGGAACCGCTGCCGCTGACACCAGCGAGGAGGTCCTCGTGAACTGGGAGGCGCTCAAGCGGCAGGAAAAGGGCCAGCAGACCACCGCCGACGCGATGGACGCCGTCGCCCGCTCGCTGCCCGCCCTCTGGCGCGCGGACAAGCTCCAGAGCAAGGCCGCCAAGGCCGGCTTTGAATTTGCCGACGTCTCCGGCGCGCTGGACAAGCTCGACGAGGAAATGCGCGAGCTGCGCGAAGCCGCCGAGCGCGGCACGAACTTCTCCGAGGAGTTCGGCGACGTGCTCTTTGCCGCCGTCAAGGCCGGCCGCTTTCTGAACGTCGACCCCGAGGACGCGCTGAACGCCACCTGCGAGAAATTCATCGCCCGCTTCCGCCGCGTGGAGGAGGCCTGCGCCGCGCGCGGCGCGGAGATGTCCTCGCTCCCGCTCGACGAGCTCACCCGCCTCTGGAACGAGGCCAAGCACCCCACGGAATGAAAAACGCCTTGTCGTTTTTTGTTTATACCCCCCGCCGCGGACCGTTCGCGGCAATACAACTACAAAACAGGAGGCTATTTACCATGAATAAGACCGAACTCATTGCTGCTGCCGCTGAAAAGGCCGGCGTTTCCAAGAAGGAAGCCGAAGCCGTCGTCACCGCCGCTTTCGACGCCATCGCCGCATCCCTCAAGGAAGGCGAGAAAGTCCAGCTCGTCGGCTTTGGCTCTTTTGAGGTCAAGACCCGCGCCGAGCGCATCGGCCGCAACCCCGCCACCGGCGCCGAGATCAAGATCGCCGCTTCCAAGGTCCCGACCTTCAAGGCCGGCAAGGCGCTCAAGGACATCGTTGGCTGACACACCTTCAAAGGAGCGGGTCACCCCGCTCCTTTGCTTTTTGCCGCAGGCATTTCCGCGAAAGGAGCATTTCCCCATGCGTCTCGATAAATACCTCAAGGTCTCGCGCCTCATCAAGCGCCGCACCGTGGCGAACGAGGCCTGCGACCTCGGCCGCATCACGGTCAACGACCGCGTCGCCCGCGCGTCCTACGACGTCAAGGTCGGCGACCGCATCGCCATCCACTTCGGCGAGCGCACCCTCGCGGTCGAGGTCCTCTCCGTGGCGGACAACGTCGGCAAGGCGGACGCCGCCGCGCTCTACCGCGAGCTGCCGAACAACTGACGCAAAGCAGGCATAACCCGGACACGCCTCCCATACACTCTGGTGTATGGGAGATCATTTTTTCAGGAGGTTCCGCTATGCCTTACGACACCCTTCCCCCCGCTGCCGCCCACCGCGTCGAGCTCGACGGGCGCGAGCGCCTGATCGTCTCCGGCGTGGACGACGTCGACCGCTTCGACGAAAACGAGATCGTCATGACCACCTCCGCCGGCACGCTCATCGTCACGGGCGAGAGCCTGCACATCGGCAAGCTCAGCCTGGACGGCGGCGAGCTCCACGTCGACGGCCGCATCGACTCGCTCCTCTATGAGGACACCGACCGCCCCTCCGGCGGGCTGCTCAGCCGCCTGTTCGGAGGCTGAGCCATGGGCATCGAGATCGGCGCACAGCTCGACGCCCTCTGGCGCTCCCTTTTTCTCGGCGCGGCGTTCGCCCTGCTCTATGACGGCCTGCGCGCGCTCCGCCTGCGCCGCCGCACCCGCCGCGCCCTGACGGACCTGCTCGACGCGCTCTACTGTCTCTTCCTCGCCGCCGCCCTTCTCGCCTTCACGCTGCGCATCGGGCAGGGCGAGCTGCGGCTCTATATGCTCGCCTTCATCGCCCTCGGCGCATACCTGAGCTTTGCGCTCCTCTCACCGCTCCTCCGCCCGCTTTGGGACTTCTGGGCCGACTGTCTCTTTGCCTTCGCCCGCCTTCTGCGCGCGCCGCTTCTGCTGGTAAAAAAATATTATGGTAAACTGCACAAATTTGCCAAAAAGCTCTTTCTTTTTTCGCGCCGCACCCTTATAATAGAAAATTACAAACGGTCGGCGCGGCGTTCCCGCCGCGCTGCGGAACGAAGGGGAGGTGTGCAGTATGGCAGAGGAAAAGGCCGCGCGCAAAAAGCAGGGCGGCGGGACGCTCCCGAAGCTGCTGCTTCTCGCTCTTCTGCTTCTCATCGGCGCGCACCTTCTGAACCTCCGGCAGGAGATCAGCCGCGCTGAGGCCGAAAAGCAGACCCTTTCCGCGCAGCTCGAGCAGCAGCAGCGCGAGAACGATTCCCTCTCCTCCGCGCTCGAAAAGGCCGACGATCCCGAGTACCTGCAGGAGCTTGCCCGCGAGCAGCTCGACATGGTCTCCCCCGGCGAAAAGGTCTTTTACGACGTCAGCAACTAAAGCTCCCGAAGGGGCGGCGCGAGTGCGCCACCCCTTCTTCTTTTTCCCGTATCCGGTTGCACAGAAAACGGCGGCGCATTGCCGCCGTTTTCGTTTTTTTAACGTTTTTTTAACGTTGCCTCCTTCCCTTCTTGCCCCTCCATTTTCCGCGTGCTATAGTAAATGCAGAATTTTAGGGCAGCACCGCACAATGAGAGCCGCGGCGCTTTGTGCAAACCGCTTTTGCTCCATGCTGCGGTATTGCCCGGGGGGAATGTGTATGTTTTCAGCCTTTTTCCGCGATCTTCGCACCGAATTTGCCGGCTATAACGCCGACAAGCTCCTCAAGGACGTCATGGCGGGCCTGACCGTCTGCGCCGTGGCGCTGCCGCTCGCGCTGGCGTTCGGCGTCAGCTCCGGCGCGTCCGCCGCCGCGGGCCTCGTCACCGCCATCCTCGCGGGCGTCGTCATCGCCATTCTCGGCGGCGCGCCCTATCAGGTCTCCGGTCCCACCGGCGCGATGAGCGCCGTGCTCATCGGCATCGTCGCGCAGTACGGGCTGCAGGGCGTCTTCTTCGCCTGCTTTGCCGCCGGCGTACTGCTGCTCGCCGCGGGACTTTTGAAGCTCGGCCGCCTCATCGGCTTCATTCCGATGCCCGTCATCATGGGCTTCACCTCCGGCATCGCCATCATCATCGCGCTCGGGCAGGTCGATAACTTCTTCGGCACCGTCTCGGAGGGCAGCTCCAACCTCGAAAAGCTCGCCTCCTACGCCCGCCTCGGCTTCCACCCGAACCTCCAGGCTGTCCTCATCGGCGCGCTGGTCGTCGCCGTCATGCTCGTCTGGCCGAAGAAATGGGGCGCGAAGGTCCCCGGCTCGCTTATCGGCATCATTGCCGCCACCGCCCTCGCCGCCGTGCTGGGCCTGGACGAGCTTGCCGTCGTCGGCGACATTCCCCGCACGCTTCTCCTCTCCGACCGCCTGCACCTCGGCAGCCTGAGCCTCGATATGCTCTCGGACCTCATCTCCCCCGTCGTCACCATCGCCGCCCTCGGCATGATCGAGAGCCTGCTGTGCGGCGCGTCCGCCGCCCGCATGAAAAGCGAGTCCTTCCACGCCGACCAGGAGTTCATCGCGCAGGGCGTCGGCAATATCCTCCTGCCCTTCTTCGGCGGCGTGCCCGCCACCGCGGCCATCGCCCGCACCAGCGTCGCCATCAAATCCGGTCAGCAGACGCGCCTGACAAGCGTGTTTCACTCCGTCTTTCTGCTCGCCTCCATGTTCCTGCTCGGCGGCGTCATGGCGCGCCTGCCGCTCTCCGCGCTCGCGGGCGTCCTGATGGTCACCGCCTGGCGCATGAACGACTGGGCAGGCATCCGCTACATCTTCGCCCACCGCTTTAAGTCCGCCATCAGCCAGTTCCTCGTCACGATGCTCGCGACCGTCGTTTTCGATCTCACCGTCGCCATCATCCTCGGCGTCATCTACTCCGCCATTCTCTACGTCGCCCGGAGCAGCCGCATCCACGTCGCCTTCTCCACCATCGACGGCAACCGCCTGCGCTATGACGTCGGCAAATCTCCCATTCTCGACTCCGCCGGCGTGGTCTACGTCACCGGCTCCCTCTTCTTTGGCGCGGTGGACGAATTCAACCACCGCCTACAGGACATTCCCGAGGAGGATCACCTGATCCTCTCCCTGCGCGGGATGCCGAGCGTGGACGTTTCCGGCGCGCAGGCCGTGCTCGAGCTCTGCCAGCGCCTGCTCGCCAAGGGCCACACCATCGCCTTCTGCGGCGTGGCCGAGGACGTCCGCTCCTACTTCGACCGCGCGGGCGTCACCGCCCTCGTCGGCGAGAGCGCCTACTTTCACAGCGCCGACCGCGCCATCCTCGCCCTGCTCGACGAGGAGCTGCTCGAGGCATAAAAAGGAGCCGCCGTCTCTCGACAGCGGCCCAAGCGGGTGGGATATTGGAAAGCTTCCATGGACTATACTACCACCCTTGTCCACCTTTCGCAACAGGAGCTTTTGTCGAATGCCGCCGCACGCGGTCGAAGCGTGTCGCGGCGTTCATTTTCGTCAAAATAGACAAAACAGAAAATTTACAAATTGACCTATTGGCTATTTTCCCTTTTCGTGCTATAATCGGTAAAAGTGAAGAGGGAGTCGGCTGAGACTTCCTTTTTGCTTTCCCTACTCGCAGAAATTGAAAGGAGCGAACCGTTATGAAGTTCACATTTACCTGCAAGAAGATCTCCCTGAACGACTCCGTCAAGGCGTATGCCGAGAAAAAGATCGGCAAGCTGGAGAAGTATTTTAAGGAGGAACCCGAAGCAACTGTGACCTTCGCCGTGGAGAAGAAGAATCGCTGCATTGTCGAGGTGATGCTCCGCGGTGCCAACGGCACACTGTTCCGTGCGGTCTGTGAGGACGCCGACGGCGATATGCGCGGCGCGATCGACGAGGCGGTGAGCCAGATCGACCGCAAGATCCGCAAGAACAAGACCCGCCTTGCCAAGGGTCTTCGCAGCGATGCCATCGTACCCGAGGTCCCCGAGGAGTTCGACATCCACGAGGAGCGCGAGTTCGACATCGTGCGCACCAAGCGCTTTGCCGTCAAGCCCATGAGCCCCGAGGAGGCCATTTTGCAGATGAATCTTCTGGGCCACAGCTTCTTCGTCTTCCGCAACACGGACGATGACAACGCCATCTGCGTCGTCTACACGCGCAACAGCGGCGGCTACGGCATCATCGAGACCAGCGAACAGGCTTAAGGCAACACCGCCTTAATACAAACTTAAACCGCAGGGGGTTGACCATTCGGTCAGCCCCCTTTATGATAGATCCATCTCCTACGAAAGCGAGGTCGGCCCATGCCGCTCCAGACTCTCCCCTGCCGTGCCTTCCAGCGCGGCTTCGCCCTCGGCGCGCGGCTCCTGCCGTGGCGCACGCCCACTGTCCTTAGCGGCGCGGGCAGCCTGCTGAAGCTCCCCGACGTCTTTTCGCGCGAGGGCGCCTCGCGCCCCCTCGTCGTCGCCAGCCGCCGCCAATGCGCGGACGAGCGCTTCCTCGCCCTGCGCGCCGCGCTCGAGGGGCGCGGCATTCGCCCATCCGTCTTTTCCGGCGTTGAGCCCGACCCGAGTGTCGCCACCGTTGAGAATCTCGCCGCGCAGTACCGCGCCGACGGCTGCGACAGCTTCCTCGTTCTCGGCGGCGGCTCGCCCATCGACGCGGCGAAGGTCGCCGCGGCCCGCGTCGTCCGCCCCGATAAGACCGTCAGCCAGCTCGGCGGACTCTTGAAGGTTCGCCGCCCGCTCCCGCTCTTTATCGCCGTTCCCACCACCGCCGGAACCGGCTCAGAGGCCACCATCGCCGCCGTCGTCACCGGAGAGGAGCACCGTAAATACGCCGTCAGCGACCTCTGCCTGATCCCCCGCTATGCCGTCCTCGACCCCACGCTCACGCTCTCGCTCCCGCCCGCCGTCACCGCGCAGACGGGCATGGACGCCCTCTCTCACGCGGTCGAGGCCTACCTGAGCCTTTACTACAACACGCGCGAGACCCGCGCGCTCGCGGAGTCCGCCGTGCGCGACATTTTCCGTTATCTCCCCGTCGCCTGCCGCGATGGACAGTCCCTCACCGCGCGCGAGCGGATGCTCCGCGCCTCCTTCGACGCCGGCTGCGCCTTCACGCGCGCAAGCGTCGGCAACGTCCACGCCATCGCCCACACCCTCGGCGGGCTTTACGGCATTCCCCACGGCCTTGCCTGCGCCGTGACGCTTCCGGTCGTGCTCGAGGACTACGGCGCAGCCGTCCATCCCCGCCTTGCCCGCCTCGGCTCCCTCATCGGCCTCACCGGCACGGAGCGGGAGCGCGCCGTCGGCTTCCTCGCCGCGATCCGCGCGCTCAACGCCTCCCTCGGCATCCCCGACCGCTTCGACGGCATCCGCGGTGAGGACCTCCCCCGCATGGCGGCCTGGGCCGCCGCCGAGGCCAACCCCGTCTACCCCGTCCCCGTCGTGTACGATCAGGCGCGTTTCCGCCGCGTGCTCGAGCGGCTGCGCGCCTGAGCCGCCCCATGCGTCACATCTTTGCAGATGCTTAACAAAGCCCCTTCTAACTTTTCTTGCAAAGCCCCCGTTCCTTTGCTATAATGGTTCCATCAATTTTTCAGAAATGAAGGAACGCCCATGATCGGAGTTTACGACTATACCGTTCTTGCGACCTACCTCTCGCTGGCCTTCGGCGTCAGCGGCATTCTCGCGGCCATGAACGGCAGCCCCTATTCCGCCCTGCTGTGCCTGATGGTCTCGGGCCTGCTGGACGCCTTCGACGGCCGCATCGCCCGCACGAAGAAAAACCGCACCGAGCAGGAAAAGCGCTTCGGCATCCAGATCGACTCGCTCAACGACGTGGTCTGCTTCGGCGTGCTCCCCGGCGTCATCGGCGCCTCCCTCGGCGGCGGCGAGTGGTGGCTGCGCGCGAGCGTCCTTTTCTATGTTCTCGCCGCGCTCATCCGCCTTGCCTACTTCAACGTCACGGAGGAGGAGCGCCAGAGCGCCACGAATGAGCACCGGCATTACTACCTTGGCGTCCCCGTCACCGCCGCCTCCTTTGTCATGCCGCTTTTCTGGGCGCTGCCGCTGCGCCTCGGCTCTGCGCCGACCGTGATCTATGCCGTCGGCCTCACCCTCCTCGCCTTTCTTTTCATCACGCCGCTGCGCGTCCCAAAGCCGGGCCTCAAGGGCATCCTCTGCATGATCCTTCTCGGCGCCGCCGAGCTGTACCTGATGCTTTACGGCGCCATGCCCCTTTGACCCGCGCACGACCGCTCTTACGCAAAAGCTCCGTATGGCGAAAGCCATACGGAGCTTTTTTCTTTTCTTTTCCCGGATCGCCGCTTACTTGCCGCTCGGCGCGTCCTGCGGCACCTCGCGCTTTTCGGGCACGATCAGACCGCTGTCCACGGCGACCATGTGCTCAAGCAGACGCACGACCATGTTGGAGTAGCCGTACTCGTTGTCGTACCACGCGATGAGCTTGACAAAGTCGTCGTCGAGCATGATGCCCGCGGTCTCGTCGAAGATGCAGGGGCAGGGATTGGCGATCAGGTCGGCGGAGACCACCTGGTCGGCGGTGTAGCCGATGATGCCCTTCATGTTGGTCTCGCTCGCGTGACGGATGGCGTAGCAGATATCGGCATAGGTCGTGCTGGTCTTGAGGTGCGCGGTCAGGTCGACCACGGACACGTCGGAGGTCGGCACGCGGAAGCTCATACCGGTCATCTTGCCCTTGAGCGCGGGGATCACACGGCCGACGGCCTTCGCCGCGCCGGTGGAGGAGGGAATAATGTTGTTGAACACGCTGCGGCCCGTGCGCCAGTCGCTGCCGCCGCGGGAATCGACGGGCTTCTGCTTGCTCGTCGCGGCATGGATGGTGGACATCAGGCTCTGCTCGATGCCGAACTCCTCATGCACGACCTTGGCCAGCGGCGCGAGGCAGTTGGTGGTGCAGCTCGCGTTGGACACCACGCGCATATCGCTGCGGTAGAGCATGTTGTTCACACCCATGACGAAGGTCGGGGTCGCCTCGTCCTTGGCGGGCGCGGTGATGATGACCTTCTTCGCGCCGCCCTTGAAGTGGCGGGACGCCTTCTCGGTGTTGTTGTACGCGCCGGTGGATTCGATGACGTATTCCGCGCCGCAGCTCTCCCAGGGGATCATGGCGGCGTCCGCCTCGCTGAACACGCGGATCCTGTGGCCGTTGACGATAAGGTCCTGGTCCTCACGCTCCACCGTGCCGGTGAACTGACGGAACACGGAATCGTACTTGATCATATAGACCATGTAATCCACATCCGCCTTGCGGAGATTGATGCCGCAGATGTCAAACGTCTCCGGACGCTCCATCATGATGCGCAGGACGACACGTCCGATTCGGCCGAAGCCGTTGATGCCGACTTTGATCGCCATAGCTGAGTCTCCTCCTAATATCCCCGTTCGGGTATTCCGGCGGCGCGCCGCCTCGCTCGTAAGTCTATCGTAACACAGGCCGGAAGCTTTGTGTACCCCCTTTTGCACAAAACGCATGACGAAAAAAAGTTGCATTTTTTCCTGTTTTCACAGCTTTTTCACGAATGGATAGTACAAGGAATTTGAAATATTCCATACGTTTGCTACCGCCCGACCGGCAGAAAAGAAAGCGGCAGTCCCCCGCCGCTTTCTTTTTTCTCCCTTTTAAGATAATGGTTGCTGCTGCTTAGGCAGCCGGCGTCCATGTAGACTTAGTTCATCCGCCGGAAAATAAACAAGAGCAAGCCTCAGTTGCACCTTGCTCTTGTTATGCGGCGTATAGTTTTCAATTTGCCAGTTCAAAAGTTGCTAGTCTGTTCTTTGACCACGATATCATAGTTTTTATCCAGCGCTCAGTAATTGATTTGCATAGCGGCTAAGCCTCTCACACGGTTCGTATTTTGCCTTATATCCTACGCCGTTGATTATGACAAACGGATTGAATGCTGTAATTTTTTCCTGAGCCCCATCAGCCATTGTTAGCGTGAACAAGACCGTTTGACCGCAATAGTCGTTATATGAATGATCTTCATTATAGATGGTAACCTCGCCGAGATATGAAACAAGTTCTTCTACATCTGTAATTTGGACTGTCTTATCGGGCGGAAAGAAATAGACTGTTGCGGAAACAATATCGGAGGCTTTCAAATCTTTATAAGGCATTTTCCCTCTCAAAATAATCACGCCTGCCGTCAGAACGATGATCGCAACTGCCATAGTGATAGCTACTTTCTTTCTCATACGGACAACTCCTTTCGAAATATATCATGGTAGTTTGGACAGGCAATCTGCCCAGCAACCATTAACTTAAAAGGGAGTCTTTTTTTCACTTCTCAGTCCACCACTCTCGTGAAGCTCGTGCCGCTCTTCTGGAAGCACACGTCCAGCCGCACGCGGTCGCCGCGCATATAGCTCGACGTACACTCGTACACCAGACCGTTCTCCATCGTCGTGCGCCGCTGGTGGTGGAAGGCCGCCGCTCCCGGCACGCAGCCGAGCAGCTTTGCCTCGTACTCGCCGAGCGTTACCGCCTCATAGCTGTCCTCCGCCGCGAACGGCACCACGCCGACGTGGTAGAGCAGGCTGTAAAAGCTGTGCGTCTCCAGCATCTCGCGCGTCAGGTTCGGATAGATGTGCTGCGGATAGTAGGAGGTCTCCAAAATCAGCGGCTCGTTGTCCACGTTGCGTACGCGCGTGAAGCAGTAGACCTTCACGCCGTCCTCCAGCGCCATCAGACGCTTGATCTTCGGCGCAGGGTCGATGATATCAAAGCTCACCAGTGTGGACGAGGGGTGCTTGCCCATCGACGAGATCTCCGTCGTGAACGAATACTGCACGCCCTTGCGCCGCGTGCTCGGATCGGCGACGAAGGTGCCCTTGCCGCGCTTGCGCACGACGAAGCCGGCCTCCTCCAGCGAGCCGATGGCCTGCCGCACGGTGTTGCGGCTGATCTCGAATTTATCGCAAAGCTCCGCCTCGCTCGGCAGCAGATCGCCCACCCGCAGCGTACCGGACGTGATGGTATTCTTGATGATGCCGGTCAGCTGCGCGTACAGCGGAATATCGCTCGCCATCGAGAGTGAAGCCTTCAAAATCGGATTTTCTTCCATTTCTGCCTCCCCGGACACAAATCGGGTCATCCCGTTTTGTCCTATTGGTGCCGATTGTATCACAAACATTTGGTACATTCCAGTCCCTACGGCACTTTTTCCGCAAATTCAGCAAAACGGCGGAAAAACGTCTGTTTTCTCGCCCTTTTGCCCAATCGGGAACAGGCGGCACAGCAAAGGAAGCAGGCAGCCCGATTGGGCCGCCTGCTTCCTTATGTACGGTTTTCAATGCCGCGCAAAAGCGCGACCGCTTAGAACTTGGGCTTCTGGGCCTTGACCTGCGGCTCCTGACCGTTGCAGACGGCAACGATGTCGTTGGCGACGGAAGTGCAACAGTTGAGCACGCTCTGCTCGGTGGTAGCGGCCATGTGCGGAGTCATGATCACGTTGTCGAGATCGAACAGCGCACGGCTGGACTCCTGAATGGGCTCATGCTCAAAGACATCCAGACCGGCCTGGAACAGGGTGCCGTCCTGCAGGCACTCGACCAGCTCGTTCTCCTTGATGAGGGCGCCGCGCGCGCAGTTGATGAAGGAAGCGGTGGGCTTCATCCAGCTGAACTGCTCACGGCCGATGGAGTGCTCGGTGGAGGGAACGACGGGCAGATGCACGGACACGAAATCAGCCTGCTCCCAGACCTCCTTCGCGGTCTCCTTCAGCTCGCACAGGTCGCCGATCTTCTCCTGCGTCATGTACGGGTCGTAGCCGATGACCTTCATGCCGAAGCCGTACTTGCACTTCTTCATGGCCAGCTGGGAGATGCGGCCGCAGCCGATCATGCCGAGGGTCTTGCCGCCCAGCTCGTAGGTGTGCTCCATATCCATGCGGACGAGAAAGTTGCCGCCGCGGAACTGGCGGTCAACATAGGTGAAGCGCTTGGCGCACATGAGCATCAGCATCACGGCGTGCTCGGCAACGGCGTTGGCGTTGCCGGCGGGCGCGTAGACGACGGTAATGTCCTTGGCGTGGGCATGATCCATGTCGATGTTGTCGAGGCCGGCGCCCTGCTTGCCGATGACCTTGAGGTTGGTGCAGGTATCCATCATCTTGGCGGTGATGGGCTCGGTGCGGCACATGATGGCGTCGGGCTGGAACGCGGCGAGCTCCTTGACGTAGGTCTCCTCGTCGTTGTGGCTGCACAGCTTCACCTCGAAGTCGTTGGACTCGAAGATATGCGTCGCGATCTCATTGAGCTCGATGGTGTAATAAACCTTGAACTTAGCCATGATAAAAAACCCCTCTCAAAATATTATAATTGTTGATTTTATTTCCCGATCTCCCGATCTTCTGTCAGTTCGTTCATTGTACACCCGCTCTTTCATAAAAGCAAGCCATTTGCCGATTTTTTGCAGGAATTTATGCATTTTCTTTGCGTCTTACCACTAATTTTGAAAACATACTTTCACAAAATTGAACACATTTACAAAAATGCACAAGTTCTCTCGGAAAACTTGTGCATTTTATCAAAAGGGGCCCTCCGCGGCAGCGGAGGACTCCTTTCTTTTTCTCTTATGCCGCCGGCGCCGTCTCGGACGTCTGCGGCGTCTCCGGTATCGCCGGCGTCTGCGTCGGATCGACATCCGGCACGCCCGGGTCCGTCATCGTTGCGCCCGGGTCCGTCGTCGGCACGCCCGGGTCGCTCCCCGGCACCGTCGGATCCATTGCCGGCACATTCGGGTCGACCGTCGGATCCGCCGCCTTGCCGACGAGAATGATGCGGTTGCGGCTCTTGTAGCGGCTCGTCGCCTCATAGGTCGAGGAAAGCAGCGTCCCGTCGCCCGCGTACACATTGCGGTAGGTCTTGACCACATAGCCGGTATACGGCGTCTGCTCCACCTTCTGCTCGCCCGGCGCGAGCGTGTCGGTCTCGACGAGCTCCTCCTCATAGGGCGTCGTGCTGATGAGCTCCGTCACGATCTTCACATAATGGTCGTCGGTCTTGGTGCCGAGAAGGGTGATCTTGATGTAGTCCTTTTTATCCTTTGTAAAAAAGTCTGCCTGCACCTTGATGGGGTAGAGCGTATTGTTGCGGAACTCAAACTCCGGTCCGCCGCTCGCCACCGTCGCGTCCAATCCAAGGCCGATGTAGTCGGAGGCGTAGCCGTGGTTCACGCGCTGCACGATCTCAAGGTTCGCGTACAGCACCGCCGCGTAGAGCGTCGAGCTTGCCTGGCACGCGCCGCCGCCGATCATGTCCACGGTCTTGCCGTTGAGATAGCCCGGCGCGGGCGAATAGCCGTTTTCCGCCGTGAACGGCGTCACCAGCGGGCCATACTTCATCGTGTCGCCCGCGTTGAGGATGTAGCCCGTGATGCGCTCTGCCGTCAGCTTCACGTTCTTGTGCCGCCCCGGTGCGCCGCCGACGCGCGTGGTGTAGCTGCTCAGCTCGTCGCGGAACAGTCCCGCCTCCAGCTGCTCGGTCGTGACCTCCGGCCGCTCGACCGTCGCCCGGACGGTGAAGGTCTCCCCCGGCGCCGCCGCGTCGTAAGCGCTCTGCAAGTCGGCGAGCGTAAAGCTCACCCCCGCATGGCTCGGGATGATCTTCTCATTTTCTATGTCGTAGCTCGCGTTGACCTTCTCACCCACGAGCTTTTCCCGCTCCTCCGCCAGATCGACCGTCTGCGCGGGTACGGTCTCGTAGACCGCCTCCTCGTCCCGGTCGCCGTACAGCGTCACCTGGAGCGGGCAGCCGCCGCCAAGGTATGCGCCGCGCAGCGCGTCGCCGATCACACGCCGCGCCTGCTCCCGATCCGGGATATGGCGGCCGTCCCTGCTTTTGGTCACGCTGATCGCACTCTCGGTCGTCAGAGCGATGGCAAACTCCACCGGCTCGCACTCCAGCGCATCCAGCACCGGCTCCGCCGCCGCGCAAAACGGCTCCTCGGATACGATGCTCTCCTCATGCTCGGTAAAAAGCGAGAAAAGGAAGCCCGCGCCGCTCTTGAAAAAGCCGCCGCCCTTCGCGCTGTGCACCCGCGCCAGCGTATCCGCGGCCTTCCGGCAGTCGATGTCCACCGGAATATCGCTCAGCGCCACACCCGCGATCACCTCGCAGCTGTCTCCCTCCATCACGGCAAAGTCGAGCCGCGCGCTCTGCGCGTCAATGACCCGCCGCGTCAGCTCCGCCGCCGCCTGCTCCTCGGTCATGCCGCCGTAGTTCACGCCGCCGACCGTCGTGTTGGGATAGATGGTCCCGCTCAGCGCCGCGTAGGCGCACAGCCCCAGATACGCCGCGGCCAGCACGCCGAGCGCGATACCGGCAATGGCCCACCCTCTTTTGCCGACCTTCGCCAAATGCTTGCCGCCCTTGCCGGCGCTCTCCGCTGTCTCCGCGGCCTCGTTTCTCTTTTCCTCAAAGGCACCCAGGTTTTCTTCCATTCCGGCACCCTCCTGCTGTTCTGAATCAATATCCCGCTGTGTATACCACAGCCAGTCTATTGCAGTATAGCATAGATTTTGCGAAAAAGAGTAACGATTTGGTTACAATTTTTACGCCGTTTTGGCAGCCCCCGTGCGCGGGATGCGGATGGTCAGCCGGATCTCCTCGTCCGTGTCCTCCCGCTCGCACGCCGCGTCCACCCCCGCGCGCTGCATGATGCCCATGCTCCGCCGGATGGTGTTGAGAAACAGCCGCACGTCCTTCACGATGAACGTCGGCCTCCGCCGCGGCGGCGTGACCGCCGCGCGCTGCAAAACCGACTCGATGTACGCCTCCGCCTGCGCCACGTTGCAGCCACGCTCCACGATGACGCGCAGCGCCGCCAGACGCTCGTTCTCGTCGCTCAATCGCAGCAGGGCGCGCGCGTGCCGCTCGGAAAGCCCCCCCTCGCGCAGCAGCGCCACGCACGCGGGCGAGAGCCGCAGCAGCCTCAGCTTGTTCGCCACCGCACTCTGCGACTTGCCCAGCCTCTCCGCCGCCTGCTCCTGCGACAGGCCGTAGACCGCGATGAGCTTTGCGATGGCGGCGGCCTCCTCCATGTAGTGCAGGTCCTGCCGCTGCAAATTTTCGATCAGCGAAAGCAGCGCCGACTCCTCCTCATCCGACCGCACCGCAAGGCACGGCACCTCCCGCAGACCCGCGAGCTTCGCCGCCCGCAGCCGCCGCTCTCCTGCGATCAGCTCGTAGCCGTCCTCCCCGCGCCGCACGGTCAGCGGCTGCAAAATGCCGTAGCGCCCGATGCTCTCCGCCAGCTCGCGCAGCGCCTCCGGCTCAAAGTATTTCCGCGGCTGATCGGGATTCGCGCGGATCGCGTCCACGCTCAGATACAGCACGCGCCGGCCCGTCCACATTCCCTTGTGCATGATCTCCATGGCGTTCCCTCCTATCGCGGTCTCCCCGCATCCTTGTCCCCATTCTAAAAGCGGCAGAACGCAAAGCCGCGCGAATTTTGTCAGGGAATCGGGAAAATTTTCATTTCCCCGATCTTCCTATTTACGAATCGCTCCGCTTCGTGTAAAATAAAGGGACTTATGATCGAATGAAGGGAGGCGCGCTATGGCCGGCTATGTTCTGCACCTGAGCGAGCAGGAGAATATCACCCTGTCCGCCGCCGTGACGCGCCGCCTGATCGACGGCGGGGACGGCGACGCCGCCCTGCTCTACCTGTGCCTGCTCAAAAACCGCGGCAGCGCCTCCCCCGAAACGCTCCGCGCCGAGCTCAAATGGGACGAGGCGCGCCGCTCGCGCGCCGAGGCCGCCCTTGCCCGCATGGGACTCTGTCTCTTATACACATCTCCGAGCCCACGAGACCCTAAGACA